>OIXW01000063.1_pt1 | contig 27138 bp, 12 predicted proteins | sample 1587951 | NCBI WGS metagenome assembly OIXW01 (sample SAMN03283239) | human gut metagenome | biome: human-associated habitat; material: feces | host: Homo sapiens | place: Peru | collected 2012
TGCTTTACGGCAAGGAAGAATGGCTCGACAAGTTGCCTCCTTATCAGGGAGGTGGCGAAATGATAGAGAGTGTAAGCTTCGAGAAGACTACTTTCGAGAAGTTGCCTTTCAAGTTCGAGGCAGGTACTCCGGATTATGTGGCTACTCATGGTTTGGCTAAGGCCATTGATTATGTCTCTGCGCTCGGTATGGACAACATCGCCAAGCACGAGCAGGAACTCACCCGTTACTGCATGGAACAGATGAGAACCATCGATGGAATCAGACTTTTTGGTGAGCAGGAGGGCAAGGATGCCGTTGTCAGCTTCTTGGTTGGTGATATTCATCACATGGATATGGGAACCTTGCTCGATCGCCTGGGCATCGCCGTTCGTACCGGTCATCACTGTGCTCAGCCTTTGATGGACCGCTATGGCATTCTCGGCACCGTTCGTGCCAGCTTCGCCTTGTACAATACCAAGGAGGAGGTAGATGCGCTTGTAGCAGGCGTAAAACGCGTTTCTCAGATGTTTTAAAGGCTTTATACATATAATAATTCCCCATTTCTATGATGGAATTGGGGAATTATTGTTTTTGTATTCAAATGAACAACCTAAAAACAAACAAATGAAGAGAATATTTTTAACTGCTTTTCTGTTGATTTCCTTGAGCCTTTCAGCTCAGAATATAGATAGAAAACAGGTAGTAGAGAGGAATAATCCTCATGTGGTGACGATGGATTCGCTGAATTCCTTGTCTGTGGGTAATGGTGGCTTTGCCATGACTGTAGATGGGACAGGTCTTCAGTCTTTCCCTAAGTCTTATTCCAAGGGTGTTCCTTTGGGTACGATGAGCGATTGGGGCTGGCATTCATTTGCCAATACCGAGAATTATAAGCCGGAAGAAAGTTGGCGTTATTACGATTACGGAAGAGGAAGAAAGGAACTTTACGCTACCCAGATTAAGGAAGATAAGAGAAAGAAGGCTGCCGGAGATTGGTATCGTGTCAATCCTCATCGTCTTCATTTGGGCACTTTGGGACTTTCTCTGGGTTCTGATCCTAAGAATATACAGCAGGTTGACCAGACCTTGGATATGTGGGATGGAATGATTAAGAGCAGCTTTGTTTATCAGGGTCGTGCTTATCAGGTGGAGACTACCTGTCATCCAGAATTGGATATGATTGCTACTCACGTCCAGTCCAAAGGTCCTATCGCATTCGATATCCGTTTTGCTTATCCTACAGGCGGCCATAGTGATGATGCCTGCGATTGGAATAAAGATCAACTTCATTCCACAACGCTGGTTTCACAGGACAGGAACTCTGCCGTGTTGAAACGAACAGTCGATGAAACCGTCTATTTCGTGATGTTGAGATGGCAGGGGACTGCTAAACTCAAGCAGAAAGGCAAGAACTTCTATCAGTTGCAGGCTAAGTCTGCTGATTTGAAGTTGACCTGTGAATTTGCCGAACAGGCATCTTCTGTGAATAGAACCTTTGCTGAAGTTGCGGATGCAGCCCAGGCTTATTGGAATCGTTATTGGCAGAAGGGAGCGATGGTGGATTTCGGACAGTGTAAGGATCCTCGTGCTCGGGAGATGGAACGCAGGGTAGTATTGAGTCAATACCTGCTGGCTATACAGGATGCTGGTGAAACTCCTCCTCAGGAAACCGGTCTTACCTACAATTCCTGGTTCGGCAAGTTTCATCTGGAGATGATACTCTGGCATCAGGCACAGTTTGCCTTGTGGGGACATCCGGAACTGTTGGAGCGTTCCCTATCCTGGTATTTCAAGGCTGAGCCGAATGCCCGCAAGATTGCCGAGCGACAGGGATTCAAGGGAGTAAGATGGATGAAGATGACCGATCCGGATGCTGGTGAGGCTCCATCGAGTACCGGAAGTTTCCTGATTTGGCAACAGCCACATCTCATTTATCTGGCAGAATTGCTTTATCGTGCCAATCCTTCGCCCGCCATCTTGCAGAAGTACGCAAGATTGGTCGATGAAACCGCAGAATTTATGGGCGACTTTGCTGAATATGATAAGGAGAAAGACCGTTATATCCTTCGTGGTTGTATTGCTGCCCAGGAAACCTTGCCTGCGGCAACCACGGTGAATCCGCCGTTTGAATTAAGTCAATGGCATTGTGCCTTGAAGATAGCCCAGGACTGGCGTGAACGCTTGGGAAGACCTCGTGAAGCCCGCTGGGATGACATCATCGCCAAAATCTCTCCTTTGGCATCCAAGGATAGTCTGTATCTCGCTGCCGAGTCGGAGCCTGATACCTATTCCAAGGAACGTATGTTCAGCGATCATCCGGCAGTGATGGGAGCCATCGGTCTCTTCCCATATAATAGTAGAATGATTGATTTCGCCAAGATGAAGAAGACCGAGCAATGGATTTGGAAGAACTGGAAGTGGAATACTTCCTGGGGCTGGGATTATCCGATGATGGCTATGGGAGCTGCCCGCATGGGGGAGCCGGAGAATGCTGTGGGTGCTTTGCTGATGAATCAGCAGAAGAATACTTATCTGGTAAGCGGTCATAACTATCAGGATGCCCGTTTGCGCCTTTATCTTCCTGGCAATGGCGGATTGCTGATGGCTGTAGCCATGATGTGTGCCGGCTGGGACGGCAGTATTCATCCTAATCCGGGATTCCCGCAGGATGGCAATTGGAATGTGAAATGGGAAGGCTTGAAGCCTTTGCTTTAATAATAAGATGTATCATCAAGAATCAAGAATATGTTAGAAAGTCATTATTATAAGGATATGATAGAGGCTGGCTGCGATGAGGCTGGCCGCGGATGCTTGGCAGGCAGCGTATATGCTGCCGCCGTCATCCTTCCACCCAATTATCAGAATGCCGATTTGAACGATAGTAAGAAACTCACCGACAAGAAGCGCAAGGCGCTCCGTGAGCAGATAGAACGTGATGCCGTGGCTTGGGCAGTGGGCGTGGTTACTCCCGAAGAAATCGATCAGATCAATATTCTGAATGCCAGTTTTCTGGCGATGCACCGTGCCTTGGATCAGTTGAAGGTGCGCCCGGAGGCTGTCATCGTAGACGGCAACCGTTTCAAGCCTTACCAGGATTTACCTTATACTACTATAGTAAAAGGTGACGGAAAGTATCTGGCGATAGCAGCGGCAAGCATCCTTGCCAAGACCTATCGTGATGACTATATGGATGCCCTTGCCGAGGAGTATCCTCAGTATGACTGGAAGAGCAACAAGGGCTATCCAACGAAGAAGCATCGTGCGGCAATCAAGGAGTTTGGCACTACGCCATACCATCGCATGAGCTATAATCTTCTGGGAACAGGAGAACTCTCCTTGGAGTTCAAGGATTGATAGAAAGCCTACTGACTAAAACTAAATCCACTAGATAAACTAGGTATTATTGTCTCTTACCTTTGTTTTCCGTGCTATTTTTTGTTATTTATTGTGTCTTTTTGTTTGTTTATTATGTCTTTTTGTACAATCTGACGGATAATTGTACGATTTAGATTTATATATATACAATGAATTTCGTACTTTTGCAGCAACAATTTTTTAAACCAAAGAATTAAATAAAATTAAATACAAACATGAACGTTGGTGGCGGGGCGTTGGATTCTGCTGCTGATCTTCTTAAAAACTAAACCAGGTATGAACAAAAACAAAGTCCTGAAAAGTTCTGTTCTACCCTTGGCGCTGTGTCTCACGACGATGACTTTCTCACCAACCTTGGTGTCGAAGGCTATTGCTGAGGTTCAGAATGTACAACAGGGAGAACTTGTTAAAGGTACAATTGTCGACGAGACTGGTGAGCCTATTATTGGTGCCACAGTTTTGGTCGTAGGTGGTAGCGCAACCCAAGGTACTGTTACCGATATGGATGGTAACTTCAGTATCAAGGTGAAGCCAGGTTCAAAGCTGAAGGTTACATATATCGGCTTTGATGATCAGATCGTGTCTGCAAAGAATGGCATGAAGGTAACCATGAAGGAAGGTGGTGCCGTGAGCCTGAAAGCAGTGGAGGTCGTTGCTTATGGTGTTCAGAAGAAGGTGACCATGACGGGTGCCATCTCCAGCGTGAAGAGTGAGGATTTGGTCCGCACTTCCGTAGGTTCTGTCAATAACGTGCTCGGTGGTCAGCTTTCGGGTGTGACAACCGTACAGTATTCTGGTGAGCCAGGTAGCGATGCTGCAGAGATTTTCGTTCGCGGTAAGGCTACTTGGGGCGATTCGCAGCCTCTTATCCAGGTGGATGGTGTGGAGCGAACCATGGCAGATATTGACCCAAATGAAATCGAGAGTGTTACAGTATTGAAGGATGCTTCTGCCACTGCCGTGTTCGGTGTTCGTGGTGCCAATGGTGTTGTCCTTATCACGACCAAGCGTGGTGCTCAGGGCAAGGCCAAGATCAGTGTGTCAACTTCCTGGACCGCTCTTGCTCCTACCAAGATGGTGGAGCAGGCTAGTTCTTACGAGTATGCCAACTTCTATAATCAGATGTCTCTGAATGATTATGAGATGCGTGCAAACAAGAGTGTGGCAATCGGCAAATATCCAAGTTTGGATGCATATGCTTCAGAACACCCCTTCTCTAATAGCTTCTCTAAAGGTATCATTCAGAAGTTTGCCACTGGCTCAGACCCTATCCGTTTCCCAAGTACCAAGTGGGCTGATTACATCATGAAGGATGTAACGCTTCAGCAGCAGCACAACTTGAATATCTCGGGTGGAACTGATCGTGTGAAGTACTTTATCTCTGCTGGTTATTACTCTCAGGATGGTCTTTTCAAGGAGTTTGGTGCCGGATATGACTTCGGTTATCAGTATCATCGTTTCAACTACCGTTCTAACCTCGACCTCAAGGCAACCAAGACTACAACCTTGTCGTTTAATGTGGCTGGTAACGTGAGCAACGCTGATAAGCCTTATACGGGTTCTGGTGCAGCCGGATTGATTAAGCAGATTTATTATGCAACCCCATTCTCCAGTCCTGGTCTCGTGGATAATAAGCTGGTTTATTGTACTGCCGATTATGATGATCTGAAGTTGCCGTTCGTAGGTGATGCAGGTATGGGTTACTATGGCAATGGCTTCATGCAGACCAATATCAACAAGATTCAGATGGACCTTGTTCTCGACCAGAAGCTCGACTTCATTACCAAGGGATTGAGCTTCAAGGCAAAGGGATCTTATAACTCTGCCTATACCATTAATAAGCAGGGTAAGAGTGTCGTGGCTTCATTCAATCCGCTCATACAGTATGAGAAAGACGATCAGGGTCAATTCATCTTGGATGCTGAAGGTAACAAGAAAATAATCTTAAATGCTGATGGTACACCTTATATTGTATATCGTCAGAATGGCAATGATACAGATCCTTCTTATTCTGCATCTCAGGGTAAGGCTCGTGACTGGTATCTGGAGGGTAGCTTCAACTATTCCCGTGTATTCGATAAGCATACCGTTAATGCACTGCTCCTTTACAACCAGTCGAAGCAGTATTACTATTCCAATAGTTCTTATCCGGATGTACCTCGCTCTTACGTGGGTCTCGTGGGTCGTGTTACTTACGATTATGCCAGCCGCTATATGGCAGAGTTCAATATGGGTTACAACGGATCAGAGAACTTTGCGCCAGGCAGACGCTTTGGTGTCTTCCCTGCAGGTTCCGTGGGATGGATTCTCAGCGAGGAGAAGTTCTGGAAGCCAATTTCCAAGGTGGCATCTTTCTTCAAGATCCGTGCATCTTGGGGTCTCGTTGGTAACGATAAGACCAAGGACGCTGTCCGATTCATGTATCTCGCCGACCCATATATCACGGGCAGCTATGGCTTGACAAACAATATGAGCAACTGGGCAGATTCCTATGGTTATCTCTTCGGTAACGCTCAGTCGGGTACCGTTCAGGGAACCTCTTCTATAGCAGGTGCATACGAGTCTATCAAGAACAACCCTGATATTGGTTGGGAGAAGGCGTTCAAGCAAGACTATGGTTTCGACCTGTATTTCTTCGGCGACCGCTTTAAGACTACTTTCGATTATTATCGTGAGCATCGTACCGATATCCTTGTTCGTGATGAAACAGTTCCATCAACCATCGGTTTCACCATGCCTTATACCAATGCCGGTGAGACAAAGTCATGGGGTTGGGAGCTTTCGCTCGGTTACAATGATAAGATAGGTAAGGACTTCCGCTTCTGGGGCAAACTGAATCTCTCTTACAACCAGAATGAAATCGTAGAGATGAAGGAAGAGCCTAAGAAGAATGAATACATGATGGCAAGGGGGCATCGCATCGGTGCCCGTTCTATGTATAAGTTCTGGAAGTATTACGAGGGTGAACAGACCAAGGTAGAGTATGAGAAGACATTCGGTCAGCCATTCCCTACACAGCTCAAGGATTACCTCATGCCTGGCGATTGTGTATATGTCGATCTTGACGGCGATGGTAAGATAAATCCTAATGATAAGACCAGTGACAATGGTTATACGGATGATCCTGAGTACATGGCAGGTTTGACACTTGGTTTCAACTACAAGCGCCTGACCTTCAACATGCAGCTCACTGGTGCATGGAATGTAAGCCGTTACATCACCGATGTGTTCCGTCAGCCATTCTACTGTTCTTCCAATACAACCCAGGGTGGACTTCTTTCATACCATGTTAACAATACATGGACACCTGGAAGCTATGAGTCGCAGAATGCGCTCTATCCACGTGCCACTTGGGATAATGCCGAGCAGAACTATACAGAATCTGACCTCTGGGAGAAGGATGCCAAGTATCTTCGTCTGAAGACAGTCTCTTTGTCATACGATTTCATAAATCCGGCTTTCAAGAAGATTGGTATGAACAAGTGTGAGGTAACCCTTTCGGGCTATAACCTCCTTACCTTTACTCCTTATAAGTGGGGTGACCCGGAGACCAGAGCTTCTAATGCTCCATCTTACCCATTGCAGCGCACCTACACCATTAGTTTGAATGTAGGCTTCTAATCAAAAGGTAATGTAAATAAATGAACAAAGAAACAATGAAACATAATATACTATTACATAGTGCAGTAGCAATGCTCATGGCAGGTGCAGCGTTTACCGCTTGTACTGATACCATTGCCGTGGGTGATGCCTCTCTTGACAAGGCAACCAGTTCTACTGCCACTATCGACTCTGTATTCCAGAATGCAGAATATACACGTGAGTTTCTTGTAGGTATCTACTCCAAGCAGTATTATGGCTTACCTTATTATAATGGTGGAACCAATATGCCTCATGCGGGTAACCCATATACTGGTAAGTTTGATGCACTCACCGATTGCTGGCACGACTTCTTTAACGGACCTGCCGTATATACCAAGTATTATACAGGTTCTCTGACTGCCAATGTTGACCGTTCTGATGGTCTGGATGGTCCGCTTTATTCATACGATAAGGAATTTCAGTGGAAGTCGATTCGTGCTGCCCAGATTTTCCTGGCCAATGTAGATCGCGCTCCTGAGGCTGATATGACTCAGGAAGAGAAGAATCGCTTGAAGGCTGAAGCCCGTTGTCTGATGGTTGATGCCTTCTTCAATACCTTCCAGCATTTTGGTGGTATTCCTATCATGGATCATCCTTTGGAGACCGGCGAGGTGAGTAAACAAATGCCTCGTAATACGGTAGAGGAATGTGTAAACTGGATGGTAGCTGAGCTTGATCAGGCTATTGCCGAGAGTGCTTTGCCATGGAAAGCCACGGCTACAATGAACGGTCGTTGGACCAAGGCAGGTGCGATGGCTTTGAAATGCAAGGTCTTGCAGTTTGCTGCCTCTCCTTTGCTGAATCCTGAGGATGGAAAGCCATATTATGAAGGTGCTTCAGAGGAGGTGAAACCATATATCATGTACACAGATGCTTCTAAGTATCAGGATCGTTGGGATGCCTTTGCCAAGGCTTGCGATGATTTCTACAACAAGTTGCAGCAGGAAGGCAAGTATCAGCTGGAGGAAGCCAATATTCCTGCCAACGTTACCAAGGCCGAAGCGAAGGTGCCTTACTATCGACTGGCTTATCGCCGTGGTTATTACCTCAATGCTTCTACCGAGGTATTGCACACTGTGCGTGTGCAAGGTAACGATAATTCTCAAGCAGGACGTTATTGCTGGCACTATTGGTATTCAAAGTCAATACCACGTAATGCTTATTGCCCTACACAGGAGTATGTGGAGAAGTTCTCTTGGAATGATGGCGAGCCATTCAACTGGGACAATGCTGCCAAGAAGACCTATAAGAGCCAGGCTACTCAGCCAGACTCTACCATGGTATATCATAAGGATGGAAGCTTTACCGTGAATGTGACAAACTTCGTAACCAACAAATATACAGGTGCGATTTCCCGCAACAAGAAGTCTCTGCATACCATGTTCGTAGATGGAACAGTGCCTGCAGGTAGCCGACAGATTACCACTGTGCTTACCCGTGATCCACGCTTGTATGAAGAGTGCATCGTGAATGGTCAGAACATGAACCTCGACTGGACAACAGCTTCCATGACAGGTTATCCTTGGGAGATTTGGTATGGTGGTAATGACGGTGGTACTGGTGTCTTGACCCAGCAGAATACCATGTTTGGTTCTGGTTATGGATTCAATAAGTATTACTTGGGTGCAGGTGGTTATCCTGATGAATCTGCAGATTCTTACCGCTTCCCAACCCAGTGGGTTGCCTTGTCATTGCCTGAGTTCTATCTGCAGTATGCAGAGGCTCTCGTGAAGCGTAGCAATAAGGATGTGGCTAAGGCTGTAGAGATGGTGAACAAGGTCCGCTCTCGTGTAGGTCTTCCTACGATGGCTAGGGTTTGGACAAATTCTACATACCGTGAGGCAAAGGGTTATACTGCAAAAACAGCAGAGGCTGCCCTGAATACAACTGTAACTCTGAGCAATGGTGCAACTTCCAATGAGTTTATGGAGGAACTTCTCGATGAGCGTGTGCGTGAGTTGGGTCTTACCAATGCCCGCTGGTTCGACATGGTTCGCCTGAAGCGTACCGATTGGATGACCAAGCAGCTCCATGGCTTGATGCAGTATCGCCTGATTCAGACTAGTGATGGTTTCCAGAGCCGTAATGCAGCCTGGGTAGGAGCAGACCGTGAGAATGACCCTTCATCAACACAGCCTCTGTTCTTCTTGAGTTGCATCAAGACAATTACTGCCAATAGCCGTTATCTCTGGGCTAAAGATCCTAAGAGTAACGAGGTGAAGAAATGGCTGCTTGACCCACTTCCACAGGCAGAAATTAATAAGAATTATGGTCTTGTTCAGAATCCTGGTTGGGAGTAATGAACTCTTTGGGACTAACAAACTAAAATGAATTTGTATATGAAAACAAAGAATATATATATGTTGTCATTGCTTGCAGGCATGAGCCTGCCTGCAATGGCGCAGCAGGACATCGTGGACTCTGTGGCATATAAAGACCAGACTGTAGATGTGGGTGCCAATCACACCTTCACCCGTGAGCAGTCAACTTCTGCCGTCAGCGTCATCACCAACAAGGATGTCAACAAGCGTGGCGCACGCAACATTGGTAATAATATCTTGGGTTCAGGCTCAGGTCTTGTAGGTCTTGATGGAGCAGGCTTGTTTCATGCCCAGAATCCAACATTCTATATTCGTGGCGTCCAGTCTTCAAGTGGCAGCACTCCTCTTTTCATTGTGGATGGAGTGGAGCGTGCCATTGAGAATGTGGTAGCAGAGGATGTGGAGAGCGTATCTATCCTGAAGGATGCAGCCGCTACTGCTCTTTATGGTTACAAGGGTGCCAATGGCGTAGTTCTGATTACTACCAAGCATGGTAAGTATAACACTCAGTCGATTACAGCATCTTACGACCATGTGTTCTCTTTCCTCACCAATAAGCCAAAGATGGTAGATGCTGCTACATACGCAATGGCTGTCAACGAGGCTTACCATAACGTTAATCCGAATGCTAGCGATGTCTATGGCTCAGAAGTTATCAATGCCTATAGAGACGGTTCCAATCCGCTCTATTATCCAAATGTAAACTGGGCTGATGAAACTTTCCGTAATGTATCGAACAACGATCGTTTCAACATCGAGTTCAAGGGTGGTACCAATAACTTCCGTTACTATACCAACGTGCAGTTGCTTACCAACAAGGGATTCATCAAGAATTTCCAGAACGACGGTTATTCTACACAGAATAAATATACCCGCGGAACCTTGCGCTCTAACATGGACATCGACCTGGGTCCTAAGACCAAGCTGCATACCCACCTGTATGGCTTGCTGACAGAACAGTCGCAGCCAGGAGCTCAGGCTGATCTTTGGAGCATGATTTACAAGGTGCCAGCCAATGCTTTCCCAGTGAAGGTTACTGAAACGGTTTGGGGCGGTAATTCAGTATATACTACGAATAACCCAGTGGCTCAGAGTCAGGGTGCTGCCTATTACAAGAACCACCAGCGTGCTCTTTATGCTGATTTGGTATTGAATCAGGATCTCTCTTCTATTACAGAAGGATTGAGTGCTCAGGCTCAGTTGGGTTACGATACCTGGTCGAATGTATATGAGGACCATTCCAAGACTTATCGATACAGTTACTACGAGGTTCCAACCGATGGTGCAGTGATAGCTGATGGACAGGCAAAGATGGCTTCTGTGTTGGGTACCGACTCAAACATGGGTACTGGTTCTAACAACAACAACTGGATTCGCCGTTGTGTATGGAATGCAGCCATCAATTACGATAGAACTTTCGCAGAGAAGCACAATGTGTATGGACAGTTGAAGTACGATTACGAGTACAACGACAAGACGGGTACTAACACCACCGTTTATCGTCACAATGTATCTCTCTTCGCTCATTATGGCTTCGATAGCAGATATCTCTTGGATGTAGCGCTCGTTGAGTCGGGTTCCAGCCGTCTGGCTCCTGGCAGCAAGTGGGCATTCTCTCCAAATGTTTCTGCAGCATGGAACCTCTCTAACGAGGCTTTCATGAAGAACGTGAACTGGGTTGACTTCCTGAAGTTGCGTGCATCTTGGGGCAACCAGTCACTCGACGTGCTCCCTGGCGATAACGTATGGACCTATTACGATCAGTTCTATCTGATGAATGGTAATTCTTATCCGTTCGATGCCACTTATACTGGTACACAATGGGGTAATACTTATCTCGGAACAGCCCGTACTCAGGGGCTCGGCCATGAGCAGTCTAGCAAGTTCAACGTAGGTTTCGATGCCACTCTCTTTGGCAGTTTGAATATTTCTGCTGATTACTATTACCAGCACCGTTACAACATCTGGTATTCTACAGCAGGCAGCTATTCAGGAGTCTTCGGATTGGACGCTCCTTATGAGAATGTAGGTGTCATCAACCAGAAGGGCTTTGAGGTATCTGCTGATTACAGCAAGAAGCTCAACAAGGATCTCACCATCAGTTTGGGTGCATCCATGACATTGAACAAGACCATCGTTGAGGAGCAGGCTGAGACACCACAGCTCTTTGCCAATACCTCTTCTACAGGCAAGCGATATGGTCAGGCTTTCGGTTATGTAGCCAATGGCTTCTTCCAGAAGAGCGACGACCTGAATGGCGATGGAGTGATTTCTGCCGCAGAAATGAAGCAGTTGGGCTATCCTGTACAGAACTTTACTACGGTTTATCCTGGTGATATCAAGTATGTGGATCTGACAGGTGACGACAAGATTGATACCAACGACCGCAAGGCGATAGGTTACAGCACTACAGCGCCAGACCTCTATTACAACTTCCACCTGGGTGTGGAGTACAAGAGACTGGGTATCGATGCGATGTTCCAGGGAGTAGGCAAGTGGACCGGATTCATGACCACCAATGGTCTGTATCGTTCGGCTGTGGCAAGCAACACCTTGTCGCAGTATCTCTACGAGAACTCCTGGTCTGCAGAGCGCAACAATACAGAGAATGCCAAGTTCCCACGTCTTTCTGCAACAAGCAATGCCAACAACAATACAAACAATACGCTCAATATGTTTGACCGTAGCTACCTGAAGCTCCGCTATGTTGAGATGTATTACTACTTGCCAGAGGCATTGTTGAACAAGGTTGGTTTCATCAGCAACGTGAAGTTGTATGTACGTGGTACAGACCTCTTCACAGCCGATCATCTCGACAAGGCAGATGCAGCAGCATACGGCACATCTCAGCCTCTTACCAGAAGTCTTCAGCTTGGAGCTGCAGTAACATTCTAAATTTAAGGAATTACGATTATGAAAGTAAATAAAAAACTATTTTGCTTTGCATTGGCTGCTATGGCGTTGTCTTCTTGTAACATGGACTACAATGAATATACAGCTTACGACAAGGAGTATATACAGCGCTCATTCAGCTATGTGGGTGGATTGATGACAACGATATACACAGATATCGATACCGACTGGGGCAACCTTTCGGGCGCCATGCTCTCTTCTGCAACGGATGAGTCGGAGTACAGCCACGATGGTAACTCCGTGGAAGATTTCTTCAATGGCAACTGGAGTGCATCCAATGCGCACCAGACCATCTGGTCTTCTGCTTATCAGGGCATCACCTATTGCAATGAGGTTATCGACAACTGGTCTAATCTGGAGTTTGACCAGTTCAAGCTCAATACCGATTACGAGAAGCAGATGTTCCTCTACAACAACTATCAGTATGAGGCTCGTTGGGCACGTGCTTATTTCTATTTCACCCTGGTTCGCCAGTATGGCGGTGTTCCTTTCAAGGACCATAACACCACAGGTACAGAAGAGACAGCCCTGCCACGTACCAGTTCTGATGATATCTTCAACTTCATCATCAAGGAGTGTGATGACATCAAGGATAAGATTATCGAAGACTATGCCGGTAAATCGGATAAGATTCTTTCAAAGGCAGAAACCGGTCGTGCCAACAAGTATGCAGTTCTTGCCTTGAAGGCTCAGGCAGCCCTCTATCATGCTTCACCTCTCTTCACCCAGGGTAAAACCGATGATGAGAAGAAGAATCTCTGGGCCATCGCTGTAGCAGCCAACAAGGAACTGATTGATGCGGCTGAGGCTAAGGGTTATGGTTTGGCTACCAACCTGGAAGACCTTTGGGGTAAGGAATATTATTCAAATGTTTCCAGCACCAAGGAGATTCTCTTTGCTCGTCGTACGGCATCATCCAATTCCTTCGAGGGATATAACTTCCCTGTAGGTTATTCATCTGGTCAGGGTGGCAACTGTCCAACTCAAGACCTTGTAGATGCTTTCGAGTGCACCGATGGTAAGAGCATTTCAGAGAGTCCTCTCTATGATGCGAACGATCCATACGCCAACCGCGACCCTCGTCTTGCCAAGACAGTTGTTGTGAATGGCGAGGCATGGCCTAACGATTTGGCGGCTTACAATAGTGAGTATCCAACCATCGAGACCTATGTCGGCGGTTATCACTCCCGTACAGGTAAAGCGGCTGGTAAGTCATACGCTACTACCACCGGTTACTATCTGAAGAAGTTCTGTAATCCAGACCAGATTCTCCGTGCCCGTTCTGGTGTAGCTGTTACTACCTCTCCTCACGGCTGGTTGACCTTCCGTATGGGTGGCATGTACCTGAACTATGCCGAGGCTCTCTATCAGTATTTCAAGGCTTGCGGCAACGGAAATGCTGCAGATGCCAGTGGTGCTGTGGAATATAAGGACGCAGAAGGCAATGCACAGAGTGTTACTGTTCCTGCCACTCAGACCGCAGCCAAGATGGCTAGCAAGACCCGTGAGCGTTCAAGCATGCCTGCTTTCGCTACAGGTATGACCAACGATGAGTTCTGGGCTGAGTATAAGAACGAGCGTCGCGTGGAGCTTGCCTTCGAGGGACACCGTTTCTACGACGTGCGTCGCTGGATGGAGGATGGCGATAAGTTCATGAACATCCACCGTATGGAAATCACCAAGAACGAGGATGGTACCTTTACTTATAAGAAGGTGGCTGTGACCCGTGGTGACGGACAGTGGCAGAGCAAATGGAATCTCTTCCCATTCAACCAGACGGAAATCATGAAGTCGGGTGGTGCCATTACCCAGAATCCTGGATGGTAATCCTTCTGCTTATAAAAAAGAACAAAGATATTGAATCTCCTGTCAGAAATCATTTCGCCCACCTTCGGGTGGGCAGATGATTTGGGATAAGGATAAGATATAAATTACAAATTATAAACAACTAAACGTTTTAACAATGAAAAAGTTTACTTTTATTGCAATGCTTTTGGCTGTATTCGCAATGACAGCAAAGGCTCAGGTGATGGACAAGTACTTCTTCAAGGTGCCAACTGACAAGATGTCTGAGGGCTGGATTATCCAGGATGCAGGCAATTTTGCATCAACACCAGGTAAGGAGTATCTTGAGGTGCAGAACAAGAAGAATGGTGGACGTATGCTCAACTATTTCTGGAACGAGGCTGCATGGGCTGGTGTAGATCCAGCTACTCTTCCTAACAGCACCTACAAGTTCACTATGGACTTGAACATGTCTAACATGGCTGCCCGTGCAGACATGGAGTTTACACTCCTTCCTGTTAACATGTGTACATCAAGTGATTCTCGTGTAAGTACTCACAACTATCACTGGTACAAGGCTAATGAAGGTGAAGATTATTTCTTCCGTTGGAGAGTAGGCGAGAAGCCTGCAGCAGCTAATGGTGACTTCACTATTTGGATTAACGAGGAGCCAACAGCCAAGAACGACTGGAATCAGACTACAGAGGAGACTCTTACCCTCTCAAGCCAGAAGACTTACAAGTTTGCTGTTGCTATCAATACAGAAGCCAAGACTGCAACTTACACTATCGCAGATGAGGAAGGTACAGTGTTGAAGACTGGTGTTCATAACTATACTTGTGAAGAGAATCGTGCCGGTATCTTCGTATTCGGTATGAACGGTACTTCTACACACCAGCTCTCTAACATCGGTCTTTCTTATGAGGCTGAGGGTCCATTCGCTCAGGAGCCTTCTGTAGATTTGCTTGCAGCTGTTGGTGAGCAGCGCGCTTATTATGTAACATTCCCAGAAGGTCATACCTTGCATTGGATTCAGCTCGGTGATGCTGAGGGCCTCGATGGTACAGCTTATGCTGATGAGGAGGAAGTTGCTGTTAATTATAGCGATGCTGTTGATACCCGCGAGATGGAGACCAGCGGTGATGGTGGTTCTAAGGTCATCTTCTGCAACAAGTCTGGCCAGTTGAAGGTTTGGACAACTCTTGCGGATGACGAGACCAACAAGTCTAACGAGATTGTCAACGATGTAGTTTGCAAGCAGATTACCATGCCTACACCATCTGCTTCAATTGTAAACGTAGAAGAGGGTTACAAGAAGGTTTATCAGATTGTGGCAGACAACTCTGAGACTTTGATGAAGCCTACAGTTACTATCCACTATAAGAAGACTGTTGATGGTGTGGCAACTGAGGGTAAAGTGTTGACAGGTGAGACTATCACATTGGATGGTAAGGGATCTTTGGAACTTTATTCTTATGATGGTACCCACCCAGAAAATATGCCTTGGTATGCTCCATCAGAGAAGGTTACCGTAGAAAACAATGTTGAGTATGTTGTAGCAGAAGAAAAGAATTATGCTTGGAGTAAGGAGGAGTGTGATGCAGCAAAGGCTGGCTTCTCTGTAACTGAGATTGTTGATGGTGCCAACAAGTCACACTGGGATCGTGTTTATTCAACCCAGATGTATGGTTATGATGAAAATGGTAATGCTACAGCTTGCACAGAGGCAGATGCTTCTAACTATGTATCTACCAAGAAGGGTCATGGTTTCTATGATATGACATGTCTCGGTACAGATGATGCTAAGTGGAATGTTCAGGTTCCTGAGGATGCAACAACAGCATTCGCTCCATTGGCTCCAACAGCAGATTTCATTGCCAACTCTAAGTATGAACCTACTGCTTGGAGTATCTTCCCACTCGAGGGTATTGTTTACTACAACACAGCAGTTACAAATGCTAATCTAACTCTCGATGCGAAGTACACTTCTGACGATGCTAGCAAGCCAAACTTCTATATCGTTCATACTCGTGGTGGTTACGACCGTCCTGACAAGGGTGATTGCAACAAGACAACTGTTTGTGTAGCAGGTGAGAATTTCAATCTCTTCCGTTACGATACAGCTCTCTGCGACGTAAAGGTTATGACTTACAAGGGCTTTGCTCCTAACACAACAGGCATCTCTTCAGTAAATGCTGCTGAGGTTGCTGCTCCTGCTGTTAAGAAGGTGATGACAAAGGATGGTCTCGTAATCGTTAAGGGTAACAAGACATTCTCTTTGTCTGGTGCTCAGATGAAGTAATCTCGAAATTACGATAACATAAATAATAAAGGGTGCAGCAATGCACCCTTTTTTAGTTCTTAGATGCTGTTTTTATCAAAAAATAAAGTAAATAATCAGATTTTATGGATGATTCTTCATTATTTATGTGTATCTTTGCCACCAATTATAAGAAGAATAAACAAACAACATAATAACCTACGATTATAATGAATAAGAAATTACTTGCAACATCAGCTTTGGCTTTGTTGGTTAGCATGGGTGCCAATGCCCAGCGATTCACCGATAAGCTAGACCGTGGATTGGTGGCAGTGAAAACCACCAAAGGTGTCTATTGCTCATGGCGTATCCAGGCCGATGAGTATTACGATGTGAAGTACAATCTCTATCGGGATGGTACGAGAGTAAATGCAGAACCTCTCGATGTATCTAATTTTACCGATGCTTCGGGTTCTGAGAACAGTCAATATACCGTGAAGGCGGTATTGAATGGAGTAGAGCAGCAGGCTTCTAAAGCAGCTACTGTACTCGGCAATAACTATAAGGAAATCATCATCAAGCACGATAAGTCGCTCAAGGCTACTTATGAGCCTAATGATGCCTGCTGCGCCGATGTGGATGGCGATGGCGAGGTGGAAATCCTGATGAAGTTTACCAATAAGGAGGAGAGTGCACAACTCTATCCAAAGAATGGTCCAACCATTGATGGCGTTGAGACCAAGGAGTATTCCATGTTGGCTTGTCTGAAGCAGGATGGTACCGTGCTCTGGTGGGTGAACTGCGGTCCTAACATGGGTGACTTCCAGAACAACGAGCAGAACATCGTTGGCTACGACTGGGATATGGATGGCAAGGCTGAGGTCGTGATGCGTCTCGAAGAAGGCTCTACCGTCCACATGGCTGATGGTACTACTTATACCATTGGTGCCGATGGCAAGAATGGAACTTCCTGGAAGAACTATCGTGAGCCAAAGGCTTCTGGTTCCGTAGAATGGTTTACCCATTATGGCAAGGAGTTCCTCTGGTATTGTGAGGGTGCTACCGGTAAGCCATACCAGTGCATTGAGTTCCCATTGAAGCGTCTGGAAGATGGAGAGAAAGATTTGAAGGCTGCTTGGGGTGATGGCTATGGTCATCGTAGTAGCAAGTACTTTTTCGGTGCTCCTTATCTTGATGGCAAACATCCAAGCATCTTCCTGGGTCGTGGTATCTATACCCGCCACAAGTTCATCGCATACGATGTAGATCCAAAGACTCACGACTTGAATGTCCGCTGGAAGTGGACCAACAACCAGCCTGGTTCTCCTTGGTATGGTCAGGGTTACCACAACTATATCGTTGCCGATGTGGATTGGGATGGACGTGATGAGATTGTATGGGGTTCTATGGTGATTGATGATAACGGCAAGGGACTCTCTACTACAGGTCTCGGTCATGGTGATGCCCAGCATATAGGAGATTTCAATCCTTATATCCATGGTCAGGAGATGTTCGCTTGTAATGAGGATAATCCATCCAACAACTATCGTGATGCAACAACCAGCAAGATATATTATCGAAAGACTGATACCAACGATGATGGTCGTTGCCTGGCAGGTAATTTCTATAATGATTTCCCTGGAGCTGTTGGTCATAGTGCACACGATACTCCTATCTCTACGATCACAAATGATCATGTGAGTACCAATACCAATGGCCTCAGCATGAACTTCCGTATCTATTGGGATGGCGACCTTCTGGAGGAGTGCTTCAATGATACGGAGGTAACCAAACCGGGTGTTGGAAGAATTGCGAAGATGGAAGGTGCTTATTCAAACAACAGTACCAAGGCAACACCTTGCTATCAGGGTGATATCTTTGGTGACTGGCGCGAGGAAATTATCGAGCGTACTGCCGATAACAACATCCGCATCTATACCACCACCGAACCAACCAAGTGGCGTAACTACTCTTTGTGGTACGATCATCAGTATCGCAATGGTATGGTATGGCAGCCATGTGGCTACAATCAGCCACCTCATGCATCCTACTTCCTCGGCGAGTTGGAAGGCATCACCATTGCTCCTCCACCACTCACCACTACAGGTCGTGAAGAGGTTGGTTCTTCTATCTCTAAGTCATTGGATGGCAAGCATGCTCTTCTCGCTACTACCGGCGATGCCACAGTAAGCGTGGCTGATGGTGCTGCTCCTGCTATCTTTACCGACAATGCCCCTTCTTGGGTGCAGGGTACGGCTGCCAGCGAGTGCAAGACCAAGGATACTGAGATTAAATATACCTATTATACCCATACCTTGACAGGCGGCGCCTTCGCTGGAAGCATGCGCCTGGTTAAGCAGGGTGACGGTACTCTGGTATTGCCTAACGTAACGCAGACTTATACTGGTAAGACTGATGTCTGGGCAGGTACTTTGCAGTTTGACGGCATCATGGAAAGCAGTCCTGTATGGCTCAATCGCTTTGCGGAGTTGAACTCTAACGGCGGTAACTTCAAGGGTGGTATCAAGGCTGATTATGGTTCTGTAATTCGTCCTGGAGGTAAGGAGAATATCGGAACTCTGATCACTTCTTCACTCGACCTGGGTTTCGGCGCACGTGTGGTATTCGATGCTAAGGATGGTAATGTAGATAAGTTGGTGGCTGCTAAGATGAGCATCGAGAAGAAGACTTGGGAAAATGGTCCTCAGTATAGCGCTCCTGTCTTTGAGTTTGCTACCGCTCCAGCACCAGGTACTTATGTCTTGGCAGAGGTAGGTGAACTGACAGGCAAGCTTTCTGATATCGTAGTAGAGGGACTTGCAGGACATAAGTTTGCCTTGGAATATAAAGATGGCAAGATTGTCTTGAATATTTCTGATACCCGTGATAACGAGAGCAGCGTATGGACAGGTGAGAAGGGTTCTGTCTGGGACTTGATGTCAACAGAGAACTTCAGTTCTTCAGACAAGATGTTCGTCACAGGCGATGAACTGACCTTCAATGATGATGCGTCTACAACAGATGTGAACCTTGCAGAGGATGTAACTCCTGGAAATATCTTCTTCAAGAACAACAAGAAGGATTATAGCCTTGCAGGTAATGGTTCTATCTTGGGTAAAGGTTCGCTGAACGTAGAGGGTACAGGAACCGTGAACATCAAGAATACCAATAAGTATAGTGGCGGTACCAATATCAAGGGTGGTATCCTGGCTCCGGCAACTCTTGCCAACAAGGATGGTTTGGAATTTGGTTCTTTAGGATCTGCAGACAATACCATCACCTTGAGCAACAAGGGTACTTTGAAGGTTGCTTCAGGCATGACAGCCTCTCATCCTATTGTGCTTGGCGAGAATGGTGGTACTATCAATAATACGGGTACGCTGATTTTGAATGGTGGAATAATAAGGGCTAACGGCGGTAAGAATCGTGATCTCTATAAGACTGGAGCTGGTACATTGCAGTTGAATTGCGATGCAGACTTTGATGTGCTCTACATCAACCAGGGTACAGTATATGACTTCCAGGATGCTCACTTCTCTGGTAAGACCATCGTACTGAATGGTAGCAAAGTAGTATTCCAGGCTTCCAACAGTATCTACAGCAGCAACTCGGATAATGTGAACATCGATGTGCCTAAGGGCAAATCGGGAATCTGGTATCCTGACGGACGTTGTGACTATACCGGTAAACTGACCGGTGAGGGAACTATCGACATCTATGGTACCTGGATTCGCTGTCCGTTCAAGGGCAACTGGAGTGAGTTTGCTGGAACCATCAATGCAAAGCGTGGCAACAAGAATGCTTATGAGCCTGTATTCGATTTCAACAACAGCTATGGCATTCCTCTGGCAACGCTTAATGTTGATTCACGTTTCACCAAAGACTATGCATTCTGTACCAACGGCAAGAGTTTTGCCATCGGTGCCTTGACAGGTTCCGGCTATATCAGTAATGGTGGATACTTTGGAACGGGTATCAATACATTGACCATTGGCGGTAAGAATACGAACTTCGAGTTCAAGGGTTCTATCAATGGCAGCCATGTGGTGAAGAATGGTACGGGTGTATGGACAATCTCTAGCGAGGATGTTCTTGCCAATGCCAAGTCGTTGAAGATTGTGGATGGTGCAGTGAAGCTGAACAAGGCTGCTGCTACCTCTTCTATGACAGCTCCTACCATCCTCTATGTTCAGGATGCCGGTGAACTTCGTGGCGTGGGTTATGCATACGGTATCAACCTTCTGAATGGCGGTATCTTGCGCCCAGGTAGTAATTCTGCCGCTTCACAGACCAGCAATACGGGTGTTATCTTCATCCAGAAGAACTTGAATGCTGAGGCTGGTTCTAGCATCTACGTGAACAAGACCAAGGCAGATTCTATCTCTGTAAATTCATATACTTGTGCGAAGACTCCAGCATGGGCATTCCTCAATGTAGGTGGAAACGCCGTTTTGAATGGCACTATCTATGTAACCTACAAGAAAACATGGACTCCTGCCGTTGGCGATTATGTTCGCATTCTCGATTGCGCAGGTTCTATCAGTGGTAACCCTACCTTCGAACTTCAGGAACTTCCTGCCGGATTGGAGTGGGATACAACTCCGTTCCTCACTACGGGTACTATCCGTGTGGCTGTTTCTACAGGCATCACTGAGGTGGGACTTGATGGCGGTTCATTCAAGGCTGATGTTTATACCATCGGTGGCTTTAAGTTGACTAGCCTCATGACTACCAAGGCTACCATGATGAGCGATTTGAAGAATCGTGGTCTTGCAGCTGGTACTTACATCGTTCGTACGGCTCAGGGTGGCATCAAGGTTACATTGAAGTAATGATGATTACATTGAGATAATCAAATAAATAAGGATATAAAAAAACTCCCTTGCTTTTGTGGGCAAGGGAGTTTTTTTATATCCTTATCTCAAGTTTCTAGAAGTCGAGGGTAATTCCCTTTTCATCTATCTTCTTGTATTTCTTTCCGTTTACGGTTACATTCTTTGAGTTCTTGGCATCAAAGGTATGAGTCTTGGCGTTTACCTTGATGTTCTCCAGGGTTACACCCTCGGTGCGGTTGATCACGATGCCCTGCTCGGCGTTGTTCACCTCCATGTCCTTGATGCTGATGTTCTGTACTGGCATCTCTGGCAAACCGTTGAAGTAGGCTGCACGGCGGGCACCACGGCAGATTACATGGTTGATGTCGATGTTGCGGAAGGCTGGGGTTGTCTCATCCACCTTCTTTATATCTACCACCTGCTGCTTCTTCTGGTCGCCATCGTTCAATACTTCCACAGCCGACTTGCCACCGTAATAGAGGTCGAAGGTAACCACATCGGTCTGGATATCGAACATTGACATATCCTTGATGTAGATGTTCTCAACCACGCCGCCTCTGCCACGGGCACTCTTGAAGCGCAAGCCCACGTCGGTGCCGAGGAACTGGCAGTTGGTTACCATCACGTTCTTCACGCCGCCGCTCATCTCGCTACCTACTACGAAGCCGCCATGGCCCTTGAATACAGTACAGCCATCAACGATGACATTCTCGCAAGCCACGCCGCGGTTTCTGCCGTCGGCATCCTTACCGCTCTTGATGCAGATACCGTCATCGCCCACGTCGAAGGTAGAGTTTACGATGAGAGAGTTCTTGCAGGATTCAAGGTCAAGACCATCGCCGTTCTGTGCGAAAGAAGGGTTGCGAACCAATACATCTTCAATCAATACGTTCTCGCACATCAATGGATGGATGTTCCAGGCAGGAGAGTTCTGGAAGATAACGCCGTTGAGCCATACGTTCTTGCAACTGATGAGGCTCACCATCACAGGGCGCAGGTAATCCTTCACCTCGTTCCAGCCTTCCTCTGTAGTGATGCCGAGAGGCACGTTCATGCCGGCACCTTTTGCGTCTGCCTTGAGCGCAGCCTCTGAAGGGAACCAGTAGTCTGGGCGCTTGAAGGCACCGCCACGGGATGTAATCGCCTTCCACTGTGCCGAAGTAACCTTAGCCTTCTTCAAAGGACGCCAGTACTCGCCGTTACCGTCGATGGCACCCTGACCGGTGATAGCCACGTTCTCCAGATTACGGCCTGAGATAGGCGACTGGCAGCGACGGGTGTCAAGACCCTCGAACGAAGTCTCTACGAGCGGGTAGAGGTTTACGTCTGCCGAGAAGAGGATGATACCACCTTTTTCAATATGCAGGTTGATGTTGCTCTTCAAGGTGATAGGACCGGTGAACCAGACACCCTGAGGTACGACGAGCTTGCCGCCGCCTTTCTGAGCCAGGGCATCGATGGCTTTCCTGAATGCATCGGTGCAGAGGGTAGAACCATCGCCGATGGCACCGAAGTCCTTCAGATTGACCTCGTTACTAGGGAACTGTGGTCGGGTCACTTTCTCCATCTTGAACGGGAGATTCTCATAGAGCGCATCATAGTTGTTGATGTCTGCCGCCTGGATTCCGAGAGCCAGTACACAGGCATAAACAAAACTGAATAATTTCTTCATGAATGTTACTTTGTTTATTTGGGTTTATTATATAGAGTTTCTTTATTAATAGTTTCCTTTTGTGTGCAAATATAGAAATATTATTTTGATTTTCCAAATCAAAGTGTAGAATAGAGGGTGGAAAACATCGTAAACGTTTTCAAAACAGCCAATCGAATGCTTTTTTGGCTTTTCTTTTTATTTTTCTGCCAATAAGTTTCTTTATCTCAAAAAGTTTGCTTATTTTTGTAGTCGAATAGTGAATGAATATAAACGTGAATAATATAAATTAGCTTTAGATGAAAAGAACTTTTCTGCTTTTGGTTTGCATCCTGTGCGCTTTGATTCCTATGAGCGCACAGAAGGTCATCAGCGCCAAAGTGGCTGGTGTCATTTATGAGGCTTTGTCGGATAGTACGGCAAAGGTTACTGGCTGGGAACATAAATCTACCAGTCTTTCAATTCCTTCTTCTTTGAAGATAAAGGGCAAGATACGCAAGGTGGTTGCCATCGCTCCCCGTGCTTTTGCCAAGGACGACCAGGGTTCCATCACCGACATCGTGCTTCCTAAATATCTGGTAGAGATTGGCGAGGAGGCCTTCAAGGGTTCTGACGTTACCTCTATTCTGATGCCTAACACGGTGAAGAGCCTGGGTACTCATGCCTTTGAGGATTGCAAGAAACTGAAGGAGGTTACCCTGTCTTCTTCGCTCACTCTGATTCCGATGGCTGCCTTCCGTGGATGTGATGCTTTGCAGGAGCTGCAGGTGCCTGCTTCTGTAACCAAGATTGCTGACTTGGCTTTCGAGACGAGCGGCTTGAAGGAGATGGAACTCCCGATGGGTGTGGAGACTGTTGGCGCGGGTGCATTCTACAACTGCCAGCAGCTGGAGAAACTGGCTTTCCCTAACAGTTTGAAGAAGTTGGGTGTATGCTGTTTCCTTTACTGCAACAAGCTGAAGAGCCTCACCTTGCCCGACCAGAAGCCTAGAAGAATGCAGCCTTCTGCCAATATCGACAAGAACCTGCCGGATGACAACAGTTTGGGCATCAAGGGTCCTGCCCTGACCGATGTGAGAAGCAATGCTTCTGCATCCTGTCCTAACTATGCCGTGAAGGACATCCTGAGCATGACCAAGGAGTATCCTGAGTTCCCATATAACTCCAGTCCTTTTGCCCGTCAGAATCTGCGCAGGATTGTGAAGTCGTTCAGCTATTTCGCTTTCGATATGGTAAACAGCCGAATGGCGGATTGGCAGAAGAAGAAGGATTACGAAACTGCCCAGCAGTGGAAGGAGCGTGTAACTCCTGAAAATCGTGAGAAGAAACTCGATGAGGTGATTGACAATGTGCGCAAGAACTACATCGCTGCCTATACCACCAATATGGTGAAGGGAAACTTGGGCGTATATGATACCGATTATGGTACTTACCCAGTTTCCATTGATGGCTTGGGACGCATCTATGCCAAGGTGCCTGCCGAGGAGGCTGATCTCTTCAAGGGATATTGGAACCAGATTCAGCTTGAGCCTCAGTATGGTGTGATAGACGACCAGCTGGCCATCCTTTCCTGCCAGTTCAAGTTGGGCGATAAGGTTTATCAGTCGGCTTCCAGTTATAAGAACGACGGTTCCAGCGAGTTCCTTGCCAATCTTCCTCCATTGGAGATAGATTTGCATGGCGGTAGTGCAGCCAGAACCGCGAACTCTCAGTTGGAAGTAGTGGATAATGCGCTCGACATCAATATTCCTGAGACCAACGAGGAGAACAAGAAGACCTTTGCTGTGATTATAGGTAATGAGAATTACGAGCGTGTCACCAAGGTGAAGTATGCCTTGAACGATGCCAAGGTGTTTGCTTCTTACTGCAAGAAGACCCTGGGTCTTCCAAAGGAAAACATCCGTGTGTATCGCGATGCAACATTCGGTACGATGCTTTCAGCCTTAGACGACATCAAGAGCATTGCTTCTGCCTTCGAGGGCGACCTGAATGTCATCTTCTATTATGCCGGTCATGGTGTGCCAAGCGAATCAGATAAGGCTGCTTACCTGCTTCCTGTGGATGCCAGCGGTCAGAACACAGAGGTATGTCTGAGTACCAAGCGACTGTATGATACACTCGATGGTCTCCATGCCAAGCGGGTATTGGTGTTCATGGATGCCTGCTTCAGCGGTGCCCAGCGTGGCGATGGCATGTTGGCTTCGGCTCGTGGTGTAGCGTTGAAGGTGAAGCAGGATGCACCAAAGGGCAACATGGTGGTGTTCAGTGCTGCTACGGGCGACGAGACTGCTTATCCATATAAGGAGAAGGGACATGGTCTGTTCACCTATTATCTCTTGAAGAAGTTGCAGGATACCAAGGGTGATGTAACCTTGGGCGAGTTGAGCGAGTATGTGAACAAGGAGGTGCGCCGCCAGTCGGTGGTCATCAACCATAAGAGCCAGTCGCCAACGGTGGTTCCTGCCGATGGTATGAATGATTGGAGCAACCTCAAGTTGAGATAAGATTTTCTGTAAGAAGAGATTATTTTTGATAGAGAAAGAAGTTTTGTACGGCAGTGGTGGATGTATGTTCGCCACTGCCGTATGTGTATCCGGCGATGGCGTATGTCTATCCGCCACTGGCGGATAGAGATTTTGTAGGTGTATAAAAACAAAAAGAGCTGCAAGTTAAGATACTTGCAGCTCTTTGTACCCAGACCCGGGATCGAACCGGGATGGGTTGCCCCACTGGTGTTTGAGACCAGCGCGTCTACCGATTCCGCCATCTGGGCGATGGTGTTTGCAAAGGAAAGAGCCGCAAGTAAAAACTTGCAGCTCCTTGTACCCAGACCCGGGATCGAACCGGGATGGATTGCTCCACTGGTGTTTGAGACCAGCGCGTCTACCGATTCCGCCATCTGGGCGATTGCGGGTGCAAAGGTACAAATAAAAATTGAAATAACAAACTTTTTGGCTGTTTTTTTTTGAAAAAAGACATTTTGCTTGGAAAAAATACTAAAAATGTGTTGTATTTGTCCTATCTTTATTAAATTCTTTCAAAATATTTGGTCTTTTCGGGGATAATTACTAACTTTACACTTGATTTCAGTAACCAACATTTAAGACCCGTAATATGACAATTAATGATAATAACAATTATTGCGTAATATTGGCAGGAGGTAAGGGTAGAAGATTGTGGCCATGCAGCCGCAGCAACTATCCCAAACAGTTCATCGACTTCTTTGGAGTAGGTAGAACCCAGTTGCAGCAAACTTTCGATCGTATGGCGAAGATAGTGCCAGCCGACCATATTTATATCAATACCAACGAGGAATATGTGAATCTGGTGAAGGAGCAGTTGCCAGAGGTATCTGCCGACAACATCCTGGCAGAACCTATCCATCGCAACACGGCACCTAGCATGGCTTGGGCCAACCATCGCATCTCGATGATGAACCCGGATGCCTGTGTCATCACCACACCTTCCGACCAGGCCATCTTCAATGAGGAGGCTTTCCGCGAGAATGTATTTGAGGGCTTGGCTTTCGTAGCCGAGAACAACCATTTCCTGACCATGGGTGTGAAGCCTACCCGCCCTGAACCAGGATACGGATACATTCAGATGGGCGATGTCTGCAGCGACAACATCTATCATGTGCAGTCGTTTACCGAGAAGCCCGAGCGTGATTTCGCCAAGGTCTTTGTTGAGAGTGGCGAGTTCTATTGGAACACAGGACTCTTCCTGAGCAATGTAAGTTATCTGCGTGAGTGCTTCTGCAAGATATTGCCACCGGTGCTCCGTGACTACGACAAAAAGTATCCTGAGTTCAGCGTGGAGACGGAGAATGCCTATATGAAGGAGAGCTTCTCTTCTTATCCCAACATCTCTGTGGATTTCGGTATCCTGGAAAAGCCGTCTAATGTCTGCGTGATGAGATGCGACTTCGGATGGGCCGACCTGGGCACCTGGCACAGCATCTACGAGGCGATGCAGAAAGGTGAGGGCGACAATGTGATAGTAGACAGCGATGTGCTGATGGAGAACTGCAGCAACACGGTGGTCAAGGTGCCAAAGGGCAAGCTTGCCGTGCTGAACGGCCTTGACGGTTTCATCGTAGCCGAGAGTGACAATGTGCTCCTGGTATGCAAGAAAGAAGACTCTTCTGCCCTGGTTCGCAAATATGTGAACGAGATACAGATGAAGAAGGGTGATGAGTTTGTTTAAGTAAGAACGTATGGAATATAGATAGAAAAAGAGCTGTGAATATGCTTCGCAGCTCTTTTTCTGTTTAAAGCTTCTTGAATTTAAAGCTTCTTGAATTCTGTATAAATCTTGTCGGCGATTTCCTTGAACTCCTCTTCAGAGAGCTTGAGGTGCTCCTTGCGGAAGTTC
>OIXW01000064.1_pt1 | contig 27032 bp, 27 predicted proteins | sample 1587951 | NCBI WGS metagenome assembly OIXW01 (sample SAMN03283239) | human gut metagenome | biome: human-associated habitat; material: feces | host: Homo sapiens | place: Peru | collected 2012
AGGGGGATTCAATATGTTGAAGGTATTACTTATTGCAGCTTTAGATGATGCAAATGTTGATTTGATTCGTCAGTCATGTCCTGATATGCACTTTTTAAAGGTGAATAAAGAAGATTTAACACAGGAAATGATTGATGAAGCGGATGTTATTGTAGGCAATCCACCGATGAAGTTCAACTTGAATAGACCTACACTTAAGGCATTATTATTAAATAGTGCGGGAAATGATCAATTTCTTTTACCACACATCTTAAATAGACAAACACTTCTTACAAATGCGAGTGGAAGCTATGGTCATGCTATTTGTGAACATATGATGGGAATGATCTTCAGCTTTAATAAGAATTTACGTTTTTATTATGATAGACAGAAGGAAGCAAGATGGACACCATTATTTACTGGTAGAGAAATTTATGGCTCAAATGTCTTATTACTTGGAGTAGGGGATATTGGTACTGAATTTGCGAAAGTATTAAAGGTATTAGGTGCTCATGTCACAGGACTAAGAAATTCTTATAAGGAACATCCAAATTGCGATGAAATCATTACTTCTAAAGAATTACACGATGTATTACCAAAGATGGATTATATTATCAGTTCACTCCCATCAACAAATGCGACATTCCATATGTTAAGCCATGATGAGTTTGCGTTAATGAAAAAAGACGCTGTTGTATGTAATGTAGGTAGAGGGAGTGTCATTGATACTTATGCTTTATTAGACGCATTAGACAATAAGTCTATTGGTGGGGCATTACTTGATGTCTTTGAAGAAGAACCATTACCAGCTGATTCACCACTATGGAAAAATCCGAGAGTCATGATTACACCACATTGTTCTGGTGGGTACCATTGGGAGAGTGTACAGGATTACTATACACAGTTAGTGATTAGAAACCTAAATCACTTAAAGAATCAGGAACCATTAGAAAACCTTGTTAATAGAACAAAGGGTTATTAACAGTAGAGTTGTTCTACTGTTTTTTTTCACAATTTGAAAATAATTTATTAATCTTGTAAGCGATTTAGATATGTGCTAGTATAGAACACGGAAGTTAATAGGATAGTGATTGTTTAAGTACAAGCTAAACCTGTTTGTCCCACGACTCTTTTTCGTTGTGGAATAAGCAGGTTTTTATTTTGGAGAGAGGCATATGAAGATCAGTAAATTACTAAACAACAATGTAGCGGTCGTTATTGAAAATGATGAAGAAAAGATAGTCATGGGTAGAGGAATCTGCTTTAAAAAGAAAGCAGGGGACTTTATTGATCCTAAACAGGTAGATAAAGTATTCTTCTTGGAAGATCAGGAAGTATCTAGAAGATTCAAGGAACTTGTTGTCAATATTCCTTTGGAGTATTTACAGATTGGTGACGAGATTTTTGATGAAGCCAAGATGACTCTAGGTAAACCTATCAATGATAACTGTTATATTGCCTTAGTAGATCACATCTATACAGCTTGTGAAAGAGTGAAAGAAGGCATCTTTGTCAAGAATGCATTGTTATGGGATATTAAACGTTTCTATAAGATTGAATACGAAGTAGGTAAACGTTCCTTACAAATCATTAAAGACAAAACAGGTATTGAACTCAATGATGATGAAGCAGGATTTATTGCATTACATATTGTGAATGGGCAATTAGATGATGATTGTCATGACATGTATGAAATCACAAAAATTATGCAGGAAATAGAAAACATTGTTCGTTATCACTTTAAAGTGGAATTCAATGAAGACAGTGCTTACTATTATCGATTTATTACGCATTTAAAGTTCTTTGCTCAGCGTTTACTTGAACATAAGACTCAGAAATCTCAAGAAGATGATCTTTTATCTGTTGTACAGGTTAAATATGCCAATGCCTATCAATGTGTAGAAAAGATTGTACAGTTTATTCTTAAACAATATGACTATGAACTTTCCGACGAAGAAAAACTCTATCTTACAATACATATTCATCGTGTTGTATATTTAGGGAACAGTCGTTAAACGTGGATGGTGACATTAAGTTGGCCAAACCTTCAATTTTCATTTACTTAGGAAAATATGGAGGAAAAAATTATGGGTAAATATGAAAAGTTAGCCAAAGAGATTTTGGAAAATGTAGGGGGAAAAGAAAATATTAATTCCCTTACACACTGTATTACAAGACTAAGATTTCGTTTAAAGGATGAATCAAAAGCCAATGATGAAGCGCTTAAAAACAATCCTGGAGTAGTTACAGTAATGAAATCAGCAGGACAGTATCAGGTTGTTATTGGAAACCATGTACCTGCCGTATTTGAAGATGTATGTGCCATTGCAGGCATTAGTAATGATGCCCCTGCAGCAGAAGCAGAAGCACCTAAAGGTGTATTAGATACACTTATTGATATTATTTCAGGATGCTTCCAGCCTATCTTAGGTCCACTATGTGCTGCTGGTATTATTAAGGGATTAAATGCTTTATTGGTATTCCTGCTAGGTGCAGGCTTTAGTACAAGTGGTACTTATTTAGTACTTAATGCGATTGGAGATTCTATCTTCTATTTCTTACCAATTGTTTTAGGTTATACAGCAGCTAAGAAGTTTAATGTGAATGTCGTTGTAGGGATGATTATTGGTGCATCTTTATGTTATCCAACAATCCAGACTAGTACATTATCAGCAGCTGGAAAAGCTATTGGTACACTACCAATGATTGGTGCGTATTATACTAAATTCTTAGGTATTCCACTTATATCAGGTAATTATACAAGTACAGTTGTTCCAGTTATCTGTATCGTTGCACTTGCTGCACAGGTCCAGAAGCTTGCGAAAAAACTTGTACCAGAAATGTTACAGAACTTCTTTGTACCATTCTTTGTATTAATTATTTCATTACCAATTGGATTACTTGTAATTGGTCCAGTTGTTAGTTTATTAACTCAGGCATTATCTAATTTCTTTGCAGCTTTATATAAACTTTCACCAGTTATCACAGCACTTGTAGTTGGTGCATTCTGGCAGTGCTTAGTAATCTTTGGTTTACACTGGGCTATAATACCAATGGCTATGGTAAATATCGGTAACTTAGGTTACGATACAATTATGTCAGGCATGCTTGGTACAACATTTGCAGCAACAGGTATTATGGCTGCGATTTATTTGAAGACTAAAGATCCAAATAAGAAGGCTCTTGCGATTCCAGCGACTATCTCAGCATTCTGTGGTGTCACAGAACCAGCTATCTATGGATTCTTATTACCAGAAAAAACACCATTTGTATTCTCTTGTATTGGTGGAGCAGTAGGTGGTGCCATTATGGGTGCTATGAGTGCGAAAATGTATACAATGGGTGGTTTAGGTATCTTTGCTGTTGTAAGTTTTATCTCACCTAAAGGTGATGGAAGTGGTTTAGTGGCAGCACTTATCTGTGGTGCTGTATCAATGTTAGTAGGATTCTTACTTGCTTTCTTCTTTGGTAAAAAAGAAGACAAAAAAGTAGTAGAAGAAGTCGTAAAAGCAAATGAAGAAACAATTGTAGCACCTGTCGAAGGTACTATTAAACCATTAGAAGAATCAAGTGATGCTGCTTTTGCATCAGGTGCTTTAGGTAAAGGTGTTGTCATTATTCCTAGTGTTGGTAAAGTTTATGCTCCTGTATCAGGGACAGTAACAGTATTATTTCCAAGCTTACATGCAATCGGTATTACAAGTGATTCAGGTGTAGAACTTCTTATTCATATTGGTATCAATACAGTACAGTTAGACGGTAAAGGATATAATGCTCATATTAAACAGGGTGATCATGTTGATTGTGGTCAGCTTCTTGTTGAATTTGATATGGACTATATTTCTAAAGAAGGATATTCTTTAGAAACATTAGTACTTGTGACTAATTTTAATGATTTAAAAGAAATCAATATCACTGACAAAACAAATAGTTCTTTAAAAGAAGAATTGATGCATATTAACTATTAATACGAATATCCTGTTCATTTGAACAGGATATTTATTATATACACAAATATGTTAAGTAATATTCGAAAATATACAAAAATACAAATAAAAGTGTTGACATTAATCATGTGGTGATGTAACATTCAGATAAACCTAAGAGCGGGAGATAAAACTTTGTGTAGGGCTGATAGAGAGCCGGGGATGCTGGAAACCTGGTAGTACCACAATGACAAATGGACCTGTGAGGGCGAGGGGGAAAGGCAACGAGTATCCTGAGACGTAATGCAAACGTTATAATGCAAAAATGTGTTAGCATTTATTAAATCCAAAGGTGGCTTAAACAGTAAACATCTGTCTTTTGGGACAGGTGTTTTTTTATTACCTGCTAACAGTTGGGAGGAACTTATATGAAGCGATGGCGTCGTTGTTTGAATTGAATCAAAGAAAACAAAATTTATGAAAGCGAAGAGGAACAGAACAATGAACAAATTATTAGGAACAGTATTAACTTCAGCATTAACAATTTCACTTTTAGCAGGATGTGGAACTTCTACTAGTAATAAGAAGAAAGTAGGTATTATCCAGTTTATGGATCATACTTCATTAAATGAGATCAAGGATTCATTTGATAAAGAAATGAAAACTTTAGGATATGATGATAAGAATGTAGAATATACATTCAAGAATGGTCAAGGTGACACAAATACATGTGCAAGTATCGCGAATGATTTTGCAGGTAAGAACTTTGACTGTGTGATGGCAATTGCGACTCCTGCAGCACAGGCAGTCGCTAAACTTGCTACTAAGACTCCCGTTGTATTTAGTGCAGTGACTGATCCAGTGGGGGCACAGTTAACGAGCTCATTAACTAAACCAGATAAGAATATAACTGGTACAAGTGATGAGGTACAGGTTGATCAGATTATTGATAAGGCATTAGAAATCAATCCAAATACAAAAACAATCGGTATGCTTTATAATAAAGGTGAAGCCAACTCAGTGACTAATATTAAAAAGGCAAAAGCTTATTGTGCTAAGAAGAATATCAAGGTAGAAGAAGCAACAATTGCATCAGTCAATGAAGCACAGAGTGCTGTCAATGTATTAAATAGTAAATGTGATGCGATCTTCGCACCAAATGATAATACAGTCGCAAGTGCAATGAACGTTGTTAGTGATGCATGTAAGAAAGCAAACAAGCCTTTATATGTTGGTGCTGATTCAATGGTTAAAGATGGTGGTTTCTTAAGTGTAGGTATCGATTATAAAGAACTTGGTAAAGAAACTGCTAAGATCGTTGATAAAGTATTAAAGGGAAATAAAGTAGAAAATATCCCAGTTAAAGTATTTAAGACAAACTTAAAAATCTATGTGAATACAACTACAAAAGATAAGCTAGGTATTAAGTTACCAGAAAGTATTACAAGCGATAGTAAATATACAGAAATCTAAGGAGTTTTTATGAATAGTACAGTTATTCTTGGAGCCCTAGAGTTAGGCGGCATATTTGCCGTCTTATCTCTAGGCTTATATATTAGTTTCAAAGTTTTGAATATTCCAGACCTCACAGTGGATGGAAGTTTTACAACAGGATGTGCAGTAAGTGCTGTAGTGGCAGTCGCAGGATATCCAATACTAGGTATGGTACTTGGATTTGTAGCAGGTGCGATTGCTGGAATGGTGACAGGATTACTTATTACTAAATTGAATATCAATGAAATCTTAGCTGGAATCCTTACACAGACTGCTTTATATTCAGTGAACTTACGTATCATGAACCAGACACCAAATATCTCATTATTTAATCATAAGACAATCTTCAGCAATACCACTCAGTTTGAACCTTATGATAAATTATTGATTATTGGAATTATTGTGATTGTGATTACGACATTACTTAATTATTTCTTAAAGACACAGATGGGTCTTGCACTGAGAGCCTGTGGTGATAATGAAGCGATGGTCCGTGCTAGCTCTATTGATACAGATAAGATGAAAATTGTTGGCTTAGCTCTTGCGAATGGCTTAGTTGCCTTAAGTGGTGCTTTATTTACACAACAGCAGGGCTATGCTGATATCACAAGTGGTATTGGTATGATGGTCATCGGACTTGCTTCTATTATTATTGGTCTCACATTTATTAAGAGTGATAAAGTGGCAGTATGTCTAGTAGGTACGATTGTAGGAGCTATCTTCTATCGTTTTGCCCTCACAATTGCCTTATACTTAGGTCTTCCTTCAGGAGATTTAAAGATTCTATCTGCATTTATTGTTGTGATTGCGATTTCTTCTGCAACACTCAAGAGGAGGTTGAAGAAACATGCTTAATATTAAAGATTTAACAGTTGTATTTAATGAAGGGACTGTCAATGAAAAGAAAGCCATTGACCATTTATCTCTTCATCTTGAACCAGGAGATTTCGTTACTATTATAGGTTCTAATGGGGCAGGGAAGTCCACATTATTTGGTGCTATTTCTGGTGCAGTAGAAGCAAAAGAAGGGACTATTGTCTTAGATAATAAAGACATCACTCATGAAAAGGAATATGTGAGAAGTCGTACAATTGGTCGCTTGTTCCAGGATCCTTTAAGAGGAACAGCACCTTCAATGACCATTGAAGAAAACCTCTCTCTTGCATATCAAAGAGGAAAACATTTCTCTTTAACACCATTCACACATAAACATCACGATGTATTTGTAGAAGCTTTAAAAGACTTAGATATTGGTTTAGAAGACCGTCTCACTACTAAGGTAGGTACTTTATCAGGTGGACAAAGACAGGCTCTTACATTACTCATGGCAACACTCGTTAAACCACAATTGCTTTTATTAGATGAACATACTGCAGCACTCGATCCTGCGACATCTATCAAGGTTATGAAACTATCAGAAAGAATTGCGAAAGAACATCATATTACTACTATGATGATCACTCATGATATGGAAGATGCACTTAAGTATGGTAATAGAATCCTGATGATGAAGGATGGAAAAATCATCGCAGATATCGATGAAGAAACTAAAAAGAAAATGACTGTCGAAGAACTTGTAAGAAAATTTACTGAAACAGGAGAAGCGAATGACCGCGTTCTTCTTCACTAGACAAGGATCATCCTTGTCTTTTATAATGCATGAAAAAAGCAGACCGAAGTCTGCTTAGAGATAGTATTGTTGGAAATAACGTAATCTAATTAAGTCACAAATTGACATGATCTGGTAGTTGAAATCAATTGAATCAAACTTACCTGGTACATAGATGACTGTTGTATTTCCATTAAAACATGACTGTGTATATTTACGGTTCTGCGTGATGAGTAATGAATATGCTTTTTCAAAGCTGCAATTATCATATTTCTTCATTTCTTCTAGACTACGTCCTGTAGCACTCACAAAGATGACAACATCATCTTCATTAAATTGAATAGGATCATACTTATGATAATGGATAAATGGACGTCCAAAAGAAATCATATCTGTCTGTAATTCTACCGCTATAGAACATGGGTACAAACCACCAAAGATGATAATACGTTTTGCTTTATAGAAATGTTCGCAGATAGAAGTAATTGTATTGGCTAATACTTCTTCATCCATCGCTTTATCCATCTTCGCTAAGAATTTCTGAGGAGTTTCTCCAAATAATCTCACACGAATCTGATTTAAACGTAACTGGTGATCAGCTTCTAGCTTAAAGCGGAAATCCTCATAAGTAGAAAATCCAAATGATAATAAGAAGCTATAAAGTTCTTCCTTTCTAAATGCGCCTTTTTCTAAGAATGTTTCTTCAGACATCTCAAATACATCTAGATAGTTAAAGATAATGAAATTGCATATTTTATAATAGTAATCATTCTGCATCGCACCATTTAAATAAGTCAATATTCTACTAAGTAACAAGCCCATTATATTCACGCCCCTTTAGTGATATTATATCATAGTTGGAATAATCTTTAGAAATAATTTTGTATTATGTTTTATTTTGTTTATAATGTAAAAAAAGGAGGCATATCTTATGCGTATTAAAGAACTACCATTAAGTGACATTCACTTTATTCCATCAGAATATACAGATCATCTTTACCATTCTATTATTAGAATAGGCTTTTCTTTTCCTATCAAAGTAAAAGAAACAGGCTGTGGCTATTTATGTGTAGATGGCAATAAGAGATTAACAGCTTTACGTGATATTTTAGAAAAGGATCCTTCTTATAAGAGAGGAGATAAGGTGAAGGTAATCATCGTTAATAGTACGGATAATCGTTCTAATGACTGTTCTCGTGGAAGGAATACTCATTAATGAGACTGATAGACATATTTGTATTAAATAAATGTGGAAGTAAGAAGCAGGCGAAGAAGGCTATTAAAAAGGGACTCATCACTGTAAACAATACAATTGTGGATGAAGATATAGAAATAAATGATGAAACAGTGATTTATGAGTCAAAGATTCTTGATTCTCATCCCTTAAAATACTATATCATCCATAAACCATCAGGCTATGTATGTGCCAATAAGGATCCTCATGATCCATGTCTTATTACTTTACTTCCAGATGAAAATCTTCATTATGTAGGAAGATTAGACCGAGATACAACGGGTCTTGTCATTATGACAAATGACTTAAAATTAAGAAAAAGACTCACTCTTCCAGAATTTCATATACCTAGAACATATGCATTTACTTGTCTTTATCCGCTTCTAGATATTACTCCATTTAAAGAAGGCATTGTGATTGATGGGGATGTAAAATGTTTACCTGCAATAGTAGAAATGATGAGTGAGAATGAAGGAACTATCACTTTAGAAGAAGGACGTTATCATGAAATAAAGAAGATGTTCCTTTCTCTTAATAATAAGATTACATCACTTCATCGCATTATGTATGGAGATATCTCGTTAGGTGAATTACCAAGTGGGTCATATCGTACACTCACAAAAGAAGAAATCAATCATTTAAAAGATATTACAGGGAGGGAGTTATGCAATATATCAAAGAAATAGATATACATGGCTATACCCAGCAGGAAGCACGTAAGATGATAGATGCAGCTTTAAAGAAACCTGATGCATTGACTTTAAGAATTATCCATGGATATAATCAAGGACAGACTTTAGGTCAGATGGTGAGAAAAAGATATCGCAGTCATCCTCATGTACAAAGAATAGAATTATCTATGAATCCAGGTATTACAGATATTATTACTAAATAAGGAGTTAAGTATGACAAAAGATGTATTAGACTATTTTAAAACTATTTGTAGTATTCCTCATCCTTCAGGACATGAAGAATTACTAGGCAATTATATAGAAGAATTTGCGCAGACTCATGAATTTGATTATGCTAGAAATGAAATAGGGGACATTATTATTTATAAGGAAGCTACGCCTGGCTACGCAGACCATGCACCTATTTTATTACAGGGTCATATGGATATGGTGGCTGAAAAAGAGGCAGATAGTAATCATGACTTCCTCACTGATCCTTTAGAAATCTATGAAGAAGATGGTTATTTACATGCAACAAAAACAACTTTAGGGGCAGATGATGGTGTGGCAGTGGCTATCATGCTCGCTTTATTAAGTGATAATAGTTTTAAACATCCTCGTTTGGAATGTTTATTTACTGTTCAGGAAGAAACAACTATGGATGGTATTACACATGTAGATAAGGATTGGATTCATGCTCGCAAGATGATTTCTTTAGATGGTGATGTTGTAGGAGAAACAAATGTCTCTTCTGCAGGTGGTATTCAGTTGACTATTAGAAAGAATGCGACATTTGTAGAATCTCATGATCAGGGATATAAGTTCTATGTAAAAGGATTATTAGGTGGTCATTCTGGTGATGTAATCAAAGAAGGAAGAGGGAATGCGATTAAGATTGCTGGACTTGTACTAAAAGCATGTTTAGATAATGGCTTTGATATTCGTTTCTCTTCACTTAATGCAGGACAGAAAGTCAATGCAATCTGTAGAGATGGATTATTCACGTTCCAGTCTAATAGTAATAAAGAAGAATTAAAGGCTTTTATTCATGAAAGAATGGAAGAACAGAAAGCACTCTATCCATTAGAATCTTTAGATTATACATTAGAAGAAGAACAGAGTGGTCATGTGATCTTGGATAGTGATGCACTTATTCATTTCCTTGCATTATGTCCATATGGTGTAGAAAAGTATTCTTACTACTTCAATCATTTCCCAGTTTTATCTATAAATATGGGTATTATGGAAACAACAAATAAGGCTGTAGAACTTATTCTATTATTACGTAGTGAAAATGAAATTAATCTTAAGTTACTTGTCAATGAAGTAGAGACATTGGCTTCTTTATTTGGATTAAGTGTCACTCCAACAGATGAATATTATGGATGGAGCTATGATCCTGATTCTCAGTTACGCAAATCTTATAAAGAAGCTTATGAAAAAGCATATGATAAAGAACTCAAAGAAGTACCAACTCATGGTGGATTAGAAACAGGTTATATGAGTCGAATATTTCCAGATATGGATATTGTGACTATGGGACCAAACTGTATTGATATCCATACACCACAGGAAAGATTAGAAATCAAATCACTTTATGAAGTACATGACTTCTTAAAGAACTGGCTAGGAGAATTATAATGAAATGTGATATAGCGAAAAAATGTGGAAGCTGTCAGTTTATTAATCAAGGATATGTTAAGTCTTTGGAATATAAGAATGAAGAATGTAAGAAGATCTTTAAGGATTTAAAGGTTAATGTACATCCGGTTTCTGGTATGGAAGACCCTTATTACTATCGTAATAAGACGATTATTGCGTTTGATAAGACATATAACTATGGTTTATATGAAGAGAACTCTCATCGTATTATCCCTTATAAATCATGTTTGATCCATGATCAGGAAACAGATGCCATTATCAGTAAAATAGCCGTACTATTTAAAAAGTATAGAGTGTCTATTTATGATCCACAAAGAAGAAGAGGAGAAATTAGACATATTCTTATTAGACGTGCAGTTAAGACGAATCAGACATTAGTTGTCATTGTATCTAATGAAGCTATCTTTAAAGGTTCTAAGAACTTCTGTAACCAGCTTGTGAAAGCTTTTCCTTCTATTAAGAGTATTGTATTAAATACAAATAAGAGACAGACAAGTATAGTACTTGGAGAACAGGAAAAAGTTCTTTTTGGAAAGGGATTTATTGTAGATGAGTTATGTGGAATGACCTTTAAGATTTCTCCACGTTCTTTCTATCAGATCAATCATGACCAGTGTGAAGCATTATATAGTAAGGCTTTATCTCTTATTACAGTCAAGGATCCTAAAATAATGGATACATATTGTGGTATTGGGACAATTGGCCTTATTGCAAGCAAGAATGCGAAACAGGTCATTGGGGTAGAACTCAATAAGGATGCAGTGAAGGATGCAAAACTGAATAAGACTTTTAATAAGGTAGAGAATATTAAGTTTATTCAGGGTGATGCGACTGAATTCATGGTTGAAGCCGTAAAACAGAAAGTAGATGTAGATGTCATTATTATGGATCCACCTAGAAGTGGTTCTACTGAAACATTTATTAAGGCAGCTGTTTCTTTGAAGCCACAGGAAATAGTTTATGTTTCTTGTGATCCTCATACACAGGTAAGAGATTTAAAGTTATTTAGAAAGCTAGGATATGATTTTAAGGATGTTTATCCTTATGATATGTTTCCATTTACTCAACATATTGAATCGATTGTGTTGTTGAAAAAGAAATAAATGATATAAAGTGATGAAGGAATTCTAAGTTTTAACTTAGAGTTCCTTTTTTACGATTCTAAAATGATATTATTGTTTCATAACAGAAATTGCCTATGCATGTTAAGGAATTTTTAATTATTATTGTTTTAATATATTATAAATCTATTAGTATATTAACAAAGTATTCATTTAAATTTAGTGATAATAGTCAAAAAGTTTAGATATAATAGACACGTCTTTACTCATATGATATAATCTTACAGGTTTTATTAGGAGGGAAAGACGATGAGAAAAAGAATTATTAGTACTTTATTATGCGCAGCAACATGTGTAAGCGTACTTGCTGGATGTGGTGCATCAAAAGGGGAAAAAGAAAAAACTATTACAGTCGCAGCCAATGGTTCTTTCTACCCAGTTATCTATACAGATGATAATGGGAAATTAACTGGTTTTGAACATGATATTATGGAAGAAATCGGTAATAGAGCAGGCTACAAGATTGATTTTAAAGTTGTTGGTGATTATTCAGCAATGATGGCTGGCGTTGATTCTGGGAAGTATGATACAATCGCTGGTCAGGTTTCTGTAACAGATGAAAGAAAGAAGAAATATACATTCAGTGAAGTATATGGATACAATGCGATTAAGTTAGCTGTTCGTGGTGATGATACTGCAAAAACAATCGAAGATATGCAGGGAAGAAAAATCTGTATTGAATTTGGAACAGTTCTTGAAGATTCACTTAAAAAGATCAATAAAACATTCCCAAAAGACAAGCAGATGGAACTTGTTACAACAGAAGGTAATATTTATGATGAATTAAAAGTTGGACATTATGATGCATTCCCAATCACAGTATTATCTTTTGATCAGATTAACAAAAAAGGTGAATACAACTTTAAATTAATTGGGGATCCTATTCTTGTAGATAAGAATGCATTCCCATTCAAGAAAGACGCTGATCCAGCTATGATTAAGGCTGTAAATAAAGCAATCAAAGAAATGCAGAAAGATGGAACTATGTCTAAACTATCTATGAAATATTTCAAGAGAGATATATCAAAAGAACAGATTACAGAATAACAGATGATAGAAGAGTCAGTCACAGCGACTGACTTTTTCTTGGTAAAGGAGACTTAGTAGATGAATTTTGATTTTGATTTTTTTGTTTCCATATTTCCAAAACTTATTTTGAAAATACCAAATACATTATGGCTTGGATGTATTGCATTTTCTATAGCACTTGTCTTAGGATTGTTTTTAGAGATTTGTCATAGCTGTAGATTCAGGATATTAAGGTGGATGGCTGGATTATATATCTCTTACTTCCGTTCAACACCTTATGTTATGCAATTATTTATTTTCTATTTTGGATTGCCACAGATTATTCCAATTATGAGAAATATAGTGGGTGAAACAGCTCTTATTATAACAATTGCGATGAACTCAGCTGCTTTTATTGCAGAGATTATAAGAGGAGGATTACTTGCAGTAGATAAGGGACAGAAAGAAGCTGCTTTATCGATTGGACTCAGTTCATTTCGTACATATACAGAAGTCATCCTTCCACAGGCATTTGTAGCAGCATTTCCTGCTCTTGGGAATTCATTTATCTCTATGGTAAAGAATACAGCTATTGGTTTTACTATTGGAGTCATAGACCTTTTAGCTCAGGCGAAAATCTTAGCCGCATCTTCTTTGAATTTTTTTGAAGCCTATATTGCAGTAGGAATTATATATTGGATAGTACTTGTTGTAATCGAAAGATTGCTTCGTTACATAGAAACAAGAATCAGTAGATATTTATAGGAGTAAGGGTATGAAAAATAATGATATAAACAGAATGACAAAAGCATTAGGACTAAGAAGAGACATTGTAGGTGTCCGTTTTTTGTATTTTAAACATGAATATGATAATCTAGAGCTTGAAGAATACGGGCGAAAAACAAGCTATTGTATGATGGTCAAACATGCTATGGATGGTAATCATTTTAAAGCCAAATTAAAACATTTTGCATGCCGATGTGCGATTGAAGCATTGGGATTGGATGATGAAATGGAATGTGTAGAATCTGGACAGAGATATTATAGTTTGAATTTATATGAAAGTCGTGCAGTGGCTAAAGATGTAACGAAAGATATTTCTAGAATTAAACAGAAGATACAGGGAATTGAGATTGGACCACTCAATCAGTTAGAGGATGCAGATGTTGTTATGTTTATGGTGAATGCTTATCAGCTAATGCGTGTTGTACAGGGATATACTTATAAATGGGGTATTCCAAAAAATCTACATATGGCGGGTAATCAGGGTGTATGTGCAGATTTAACAGCAGGGCCTTTTGAAGATAATGATATGAACTTCTCGATATTATGTGCAGGAACTAGAAAGATGTGTGCATGGGGTGATGATGAACTTGGTGTAGGTCTTCCTATTCAACAGTTTGCTCCTTTGACAGAAGGTGTTATTCAGACAATGAACTATATAGATTATCCAAATCACAAGGATGCGATTAGTAAGCGACTTGATGATCCAATGGAACTTGGTGTTGCGGTAGATAAGAAACTACATTATGGAAAACTTGGTGCACCTTATGTTAGACCAAGTGAGTATAAAATGCTTCTTGGTGGAGAAGTAGAATGATTAAAATAACAAATTTACATAAAAGCTTTGGAAATCTGCATGTTTTAAAAGGAATTGATTTTCAAGCAGAAACCGGTGAAGTGATTGTTGTTATTGGATCATCCGGTATGGGAAAGTCTACATTTTTAAGATGCCTGAATTATATTGAAAGACCTGAAAAAGGAATTATTGAGATTGATAATGTCAAAGTGAATGCAGAAAAATGTACAGAAAAAGAAATTAGACAATTAAGACTTAAGACATCCATGGTATTTCAAAACTATAATCTTTTTAAAAATAAAACAGTACTAGAAAATGTAATGCTACCTATGACATCTGTTCAAAAACTTGAAAAAGATGAAGCAAAGAAGAAAGCATTACAATATCTAGAACAGGTTGGATTGATGGATAAAATTAATGAGTATCCTTCACGATTATCTGGTGGACAACAGCAAAGAGTTGGGATTGCGAGAGCTCTTGCAGTCAATCCAAAACTAATTTTATTAGACGAACCTACTTCATCATTAGATCCAAAATTAGTTCATGGTATTCTTAATATTTTAAGAAATCTTGCGAATGAACATAAACGTACAATGATTATCGTAACTCATGAAATGGGGTTTGCGAGAGATATTGCGGATAGAATTGTATTTATGGATGATGGAAGAATTATAGAAGAAGGAACTCCAGAATCTTTATTTTCAAATCCACAGCATGAAAGAACCAAGAAGTTCTTAGAGAGAATACAAGATATGTAGATATTCAATATTTTATTCATTTGGAGAGAAGAATCACAAAATTTATAAAACAAGTGTGGTGAAGAATCACATGAATAGTTTAGTTTAATCTTTATACATGAGCGAAAAGATCATCAATCAGTAAATTTGAATACCCACAAACCACAGGTTAGTGAAAATTAAATTTCATAAACACCGATTATACGGCGTTCATGAAGCTGAACCTGACACATGGATTTTCCATCTGTTCTATAATTAGTTTAGAAATCAGATGGAGGTATAATCATATGTCAAACAAAGTATTAAAGCCTAAGAAAGCTTCTCTTTATGAGTTCACTCGGAACTATTCCAATAATATTGGTAACTGCATTGAATTCTTCAAATCCATGAAATGGCCCGAAGGCAATTCAAGTGACCGTTGCGGATGTCATAAGTATTACCTAGTCAAGCGTGTAGGAAAGACCAAGACTGCACTTCTTCTAGAAAGCAAGTGTAGAATTCTTATGTCATTAAGTAATTCTGAGAAGTTGCTCAATAGCCATTTTATGAGGCAGATGTCTTTAATATTGGCGCAAAATCCAAGAATAAAGCAGGTCGTGCAAGTGAGCAGCAGCTTGTTTTAGGTATTCTATCTACAGATAAAGAGAATAACTATCCCAGGTTTATTAAGTTAAGACTCGTCAATGATTATACTGGTCTGTAACTTAAGAAAAATATAGAAAAGTGCTGTGTATTATCACATGATGCATTACTTAATACTGATGGTGAGAAAGGCTATAATACACTAAATGAAGAAATACAGGTAAAGAATGAGGTGATTGCTATAATGAATGAATATTTTCTGATAAAACAACGTAATATGGAGGAAGAACTAGCTTGTGTTGATGAGACAGCTCCTATATGGAAGTATTATCATCAGGAAGAAGATGCGATAATGAACATTTGTATGAAAAATTTCATTACATGCTTTCTACAGGGGAATTCGTTGGTGATAGAAACCCCTGTCAGTACTTGGAAGATAATCACTAACGGACGGAAGAAATCCATGTTTCTTTATCATCGCAATGAAATGGAAACAGATGTGATTGACAATCCTAACGCTTTGATTCCGAATTATCATTCGCAGTCATGCAGACGGAACACTATTGTTGAATACCTTGAGTATATAATTGCGCATGATTTTTACAGGGAGAAAAATCCTGTAAAATATTCGACTAAATATAAACCTAATCCTCAAAAAGGAACTAAACGACATAAGAAAGAGATGAAGAAGGCAAAAGGTCGTAAAAAAAGACATGAAACAAAACGTGTGATGGACTTGATTGAACAATTAGAGCAAGAAAATATCGAAAGTAGCCTTCCGTCAGCAGATTCGTAGAAGTAAACGAATCATATTGAGTGTATTGTTGATTGTGTCAATTACTCACTGTTGAAATAAGGGTTAGAGAATCGGGGAGGAAGCCTAATGAAGAAGATTGAAGGTTCACCTAAGAACCTAAAACAATTATTACAAAATACAAAATATTCAATTCACTATTATCAGCGTGAGTATATGTGGCAACGCAAGCACATAGAAGAATTAATTGATGACCTTACATCAGAATTCTTGGAATATTATAAAACAGGTGACCCAAGACAAGCTGTAGCTGATTATGGGGCATATTTTATGGGTTCTATTGTTCTGGCTGGAAGAGAAAATGCTATTATCGATGGTCAGCAAAGATTCTCTTCTTTGACATTGCTACTGATGTATCTTAATAACAGATTAAAGAATATCGGTCAGAGTTATAACATGATTGAGACAATGATTTTCTCAGAATCCTTTGGGACAAAGTCTTTCAACATCAACGTTGATGATCGTCAGGATTGTATGAATGCAATTTTCAACGATACTGATTTTGATACTACAGGTGCAGGAGAATCAGTAAAAAATCTTTATGGTCGTTATCAAGATATTCAGGATGTTTTCCCTGCTGATATTACAGATGATATGTTGTTGCATTTCTGTGATTGGGTTGCAGAAAAAGTATTCTTTATTGAAATTGTAGCAACAACTGAGCAAGATGCTCATAAAATATTTGTTACAATGAACGACCGTGGTTTAAGCCTGACATCTACAGAAATGTTAAAGGGCTATATACTCTCTGAAATCAAATCCGATTCATCACGTGAAAAAATGAATGGTATTTGGAAGGATAAAGTTCTTTCATTAAAGAAGGATGATGACAAAGGCGACGAAACATTTATTAAAGCTTGGCTTAGAGCTCACTATGCAGAAACAATTCGTGAGACAAAAGCTGGTGCAGTAAATAAGGATTTTGATATTATAGGTGGTTCCTTCCATAAATGGGTACGAGATGAACGCGATAAGTTAGGACTTAACGGTTCTGACGACTTTGAGCTGTTCATAAAGAAGTTTGCAAAATTTGCAGAGGTTTATGAGCGTATTCGTCAGGCAGAGACAACCTTTGCTGAAGAAACAAAGTATGTATATTACAACGCTCAGGTTAACTTCACATTACAGCCACAGCTTTTACTGGCTCCTGTATGCTATGAGGATTCATGGCCAGTAATCATCGAAAAGATTAATCTGGTAGCTAGATTCATTGATGTGTTAATTGTATCCAGAGTGACTAATTATCGTTCTGTTGATTACAGTACAATCAAAAACTTTGTTTTCAATGTAACCAAAGATATCCGTATGACAGATATTCCTACACTGAAACAGAAATTAGAACAACAGTACATCAATCTGGCATATGACCCTGCAGCAGCGTTAAGCGATTTGAGACTGAACAGCTTTACTAAGAAATACATCAAGAATATCCTTGCACGAATCACTGGATATATCGAGGAACAGACTGGTGTTGCATCAAACTACTGTAATTACATGAACACTCAAACAAAGAATCCGTTTGAGATTGAGCATATTATTACAGACCATTATGAATGGTTTACTGCAGAGTATTCTGATCAAGATGATTTTAGACGCTGGAGAAACAGCATCGGTGCGTTGCTGCTTCTTCATAAGAGTATCAACGCAAGCTTAAACGATGCAAGGTATGATTATAAACTAAAGAAATATTGCTCTAATGAAGGCAATATCTACACGGAATCACTTGGTAAATTAGCGTACCAGAATAACCCTAAATTCAAGAAATTTATTGCTGATAAGTCTCTTGGATTTAAAGCTTATGCATCATTTGGTAAGAATGAGATTACTGAGAGAATTGCTCTTCTCGTTGATTTGATAAAACTTGTTTGGAATGATGACATGTTTATATAATTTGGAGAAAGGAGAAAGTTTTCATGGTGTTTAATGCTTTTATAAAATGCTAAGTTTGTGGATGTATTACTAGAGTGCGTTTACAAGTTGGCTAGCAAAAGGAACATCCGATAGAAGTAACGTGCGGAAAATGTGGAACCTCCTTGCCAGGTGTTAAACCGCAAACTCTACCCATAATAAAAAATAATAAAACCGCAAATTAAATTAATAAACAGGTGGAAAATGTGCCTTTTGTGACGGCATAATCTTCCACCTGTTTTTATGATCTGATTGTAGTATGATAATCATGTAAAATATTTAGAAAGGAAAAAGAAAAGAAACAGCCCGCTAAAGTATCCTACCCCTCTAACACTGTTCCTTTTCAATCGTCAGTTGATACTGATGATACAAGAAACATGATACAAGATTTTTCACTAAACATCAAGTCAGCCTTTAATTCTTTTGATTTTAAATTCTTTGATGAACCTGATTTTGATACTGTTGAAAGAATTGAAACTTATTGTCTCAATAATATCAATGTGTTTCTACATTGGATTCTTGGAAAGGTTCAAACACTTTTTTGTTATCATCATTATTGTCCTCTAAGAACTCATCATACGATAAGCATCTAGCAGTAATATTATTTGAATCACCCTGATGCTTGCTGTTATTACATTTCTTTTTTGCGGGACATATAACTAATCCTCCTTTGCCATCTGAAATAAGGCATCGTTTCTTTCTGGTTCCTTCAAGATAGACATTTGTTTCTCTCTTAAATGCATCAATTGCAATAGCAGCATTGTTTTTTTGGAACTGCGACAAATCCTACTAGGATTTGTCTTCCTCCATAATGCCAAGTTTCTAAATTACGAGTATCTACAAGAATCTCAGATTTTCCAAGACCATTTTTAATACAATCATTCTTCCAGTTTACTAAATCATAAACAAGCACTGATACCAATTCTTCATCAGCTTTAGCTGGAATATTGTTATAAGTTCTCTTGTTAGCATAAGTTTCCATTCTGATTTCCTTCTTAGATTGACTAGGAGGAAACCTAGAATGAGTGTTTTCTGAATTAAGTTGGCCTTTGCCATAAAGAGTTTCCTCCTATTGGTTTGGCAAACTTGTCCTATTCAGCTGGTTTTGATATTTAGTTGTTCATCAGAGTCAGATAGGACGTTCTTGATCAGGGGACGCATTGTCTGATGGTGGGGTTTAATCCTTGATTGCATGATACAGCAAACGTTAAAAATGCCCTTTGAAGAAAGATCACCAAAAATATTTTTCTAAATTGATAGCACTATGCAAATACATACAAATTTATACCAATGATAGAAATTTGATACAAAATAATATATAATAAAAATTACTGATGAATAAACATATCTGTAATTATACAGCAAGACTTTTAAGAAGTATTACAGGTTTGGATAACAGAACAACAAGTAATATGAAGAAGGGGAAAACCTCACTAAGTCAAATGTGATATCTGCGTGTTTTGGTATACATATTCCATTTAGAGTTAGTAACCATATGCTTAGTCTTGCTGATTTGACGTTGAATATGACTTCCAAAAGTCAAATGGGCGATGACAATGAAACGTATGATATGCTTCTTCATTTAAGATGGACGACTGATTATGATGATATTTATGAAGAATTGAAAGTTTAATCAAAAGATTTATCTAATTCACCAGCCACCAGTAAAAAAGTAGAAAATCAACGATGAACAGGAGGTATCGTGAAAATGCAATTTGAATGGATAAATTTTTATTCGGAGTTTGCTACAAAGCTTCTGGAATTCAAAAATAACCGTGCAGAATTAATTGCTGACATACAAAGTGCTTATAATGCAATTAATATGAAATTGCCAAAGTTAGAACGTGAAGATTCAATAATAGACATAGACCCTTTTACTGTATTTGGGCTTTTCAATAAGGGCATAACTAATGCTAATAGAATCGCCATCTTAGAAAGCTTTGCAACTGTTTTTAATATCAAATCAAAGGTTCCAGATAATTTTGATGGAATTCCGGTACTTAACAATTTGAAGGCAACTTACTATGGATTTAAAGATGATAGGCAGGCTGCTGATATTGATAACTTGTGGGGGCTTTATGAATCAGCAATTAATCTTGCGGAAAAAGATGATGTGGCAAACCGTGAGATATTTACTAAATGGTATGATACAGTTCATGATCAGTTAGGCATTCGTTGGAATATAACGATGGGATTGTACTGGATTAGGCCTTATGAGTTCATTAATTTGGACTCAAGAAATAGGTGGTTTATTGTAGATCAAGATAATATGCCGGTTGACTTTGTAAATTCAGTGAAGAAGAAACTAAATAAGGTACCCTATGCAGCAGAATATTTAGCAATAAAAGATGCGTGTCTGCATGCATTAAAAGATGGTAATTATGAATACAAAAATTATCCGGAACTGTCATATAGAGCATGGATTGTATCGGAACAAGTTAATCAAGAAAAAGCTGTGATAAAAGGGAAAAAATCCTCAAAGGCGGCATTCTTGCGTTGGTTTGCGCCATTGATTCAAGCATTGCGTGATCTGGGTGGCTCTGGAACTCCTGCTGAAGCACGAGCAAAAATTATTGAGAATGAGCAATTATCAGAAGATGAAATCAACGAAACAAGAGGGAAGAACAACGTCAATAAATTTGAGAACGAAGTTGCATTTGCACGAAATTATCTTGTGAATGCAGGCTATATTGACAAAAGTGTTTATGGAATATGGACATTAACTGAGGCTGGAAAATCTGTTGATATGACTAGTGAAATGGCTTCAGATATATTCAAGAATGTTCTCTCTTCGAGCCCAAGTAAACAGGGAAAAAATATTGACGCACTTGCAGATGAAGATGTTCATACTGTTAGATATTGGCTTTACGCTCCTGGGGAAGGTTCCTGCATGTGGGATGAGTTTTATACATCAGGAATAATGGCAATCGGTTGGGGAGAAATTGGAGATCTGAGTACATTTGATAGTAAAGATGCAATGAAAATCAAAATGAGAGAAGTAATTGATGAAAGTCTTTCTTATAAAAATGCAGCTCATGCAACATGGCAATTCGCAAATGAAATGAAAATTGGTGACATCGTTTTTGTTAAGAAAGGAATGCATCAAATCATTGGACGTGGTGTCGTTATGTCCGATTATGAATATGATAATACTAGAGACGATGAATATAAAAATATACGTCAAGTAGACTGGACTCATAATGGAGAATGGCCACATCCAGGTCAGGCTGTAATGAAAACTTTAACAGATATTACTTCATACACTGATTATGTAGAAAAGCTCAATTCTTTATTTGAAGATGAAACAGAAGAGGATGCTGAAGATGTGGAGAAAACATATCCACCATACACAAAGGAAGATTTCCTGTCTGAAGTCTTTATGCCTGAAGAGGAATATGACAAGCTTTCTGGAATCCTTCGTATCAAGAAAAACATTATCCTTCAGGGTGCTCCTGGTGTGGGCAAGACTTTTGTTGCCAAGAGAATCGCATTTTCTATGATGAGAGTAAAAGATGTAGAAAGAGTTATGATGGTTCAGTTCCATCAAAGCTATTCGTATGAAGACTTCATCATGGGATTTAGACCTTCGACGGATGGATTCGAACTGAAGCGAGGTGCTTTCTATAACTTTTGTAAGAAGGCTGAAATTGATGGAGATAATGATTACTTCTTTATCATTGATGAAATCAACAGAGGTAACTTAAGTAAAATATTCGGTGAGCTGTTTATGCTTATTGAAAATGACAAAAGAGGCGTTTCGTTACAGCTTCTATATTCTGATGAGAAGTTCTCTGTACCTAAGAATATATATATCATTGGAATGATGAATACAGCTGATCGCAGCTTGGCTATGTTGGATTATGCGCTCAGAAGAAGATTTGCTTTCTTTGAAATCAAGCCGGGCTTTACAACGGATGGATTCAGAGAATATAGAATGAGCTTAGAAAATGAGAAATTTGATAAACTGATAGCCTGTGTGGAGAGTTTGAATAATGTGATATCTAATGATGAATCATTAGGCGATGGCTTCTGTATAGGACATAGCTATTTCTGCAATCTTTTACCAGACACGATTAATGACCAAATATTGTCTGGCATTGTTGAGTATGAGCTGATTCCGCTTTTGAAGGAATATTGGTTTGATGAACCTACAAAGGTGAAAGATTGGAGCAGTAATTTAAGGAGTGCAATTAAGTGATACCGGTTCAAAACATCTATTATATGCTGTCGTATGCTTTCAAAGTTCTAAATGAACAGGGATACAAAAAAATAGCTACTGAAGAATTTAATAATACTGCAGAGCTGATGGCAGCAATATTGGCAAAAGGTATCGCTGTCCAGCTAAAACGTGGACTCGGAAAAGAGTACATTGCTCAAACTGAAGATTTGTCATCGCTTCGAGGCAAAATTGATATTGCGGAGTCGATAAAGACACAAAGTATGCTTAGAAAAAAGCTGATTTGTACATATGATGATTTTTCTGTTAATAGCACAATGAATCGGATTATCAAATCAACAGTGGAACTTCTTCTAAAAGCAGATATTGCAAAAAGTAGAAAAAAGGAACTCCGCAAGCTAATGGTATTTTTTGCAGATGTAACACCGATTGACTTGTACTCTGTGAACTGGAATTTGCAATATAACAGGAACAATCAATCCTATCAGATGCTGATTTCTATATGTTATTTGGTAGTGAAAGGTTTGCTCCAAACAAACACGGATGGAACTACAAAGCTGATGGATTTTCTTGATGAGCAGAGAATGTGTCATTTGTACGAGAAGTTTATTCTCGAATATTATAAAAAGCATTATCCGAAATTAACCGTCAGTGCTTCACAGATACCGTGGTCTTTAGATGATGGCATTGGAGATATGCTTCCAGTAATGCAGAGCGATATTCACCTTCAAAAAGAAAATACAGTATTGATTATTGATGCCAAGTATTATACTAATACAACACAGGTTCACTTTGATAAACATACTTTACATTCAAGTAATCTGTATCAGATATTTACTTATGTAAAAAATCGTGAATATCAATTTGGAGATGAGGATAACAAGGTTTCCGGAATGCTCCTGTATGCAAGAGCGGATGCTTTGATTCAACCAGATAATGTATATCAAATGCATGGTAATCAGATTAGCGTTAAAACGTTAGATTTGAATAAATCATTTGATGAGATTGCTAAGCAGTTAGATGAAATTGCTGCAGTGCATTTTGATGGTATTGAGAAAACAATATAGAGAAAACAATGACAAACAAAGAAAAAATCAAGAAAATTCAGGCTGTCATTGATCATCCAGGAAGAGAAAGAACTTATTATAGTTTGCTTGAAGATCTGGGTGACCTTAAGGGTAACTATGCGGATTACATGACAACAGAACCAATCAATTGTAATAAGGAATTACTGCGTGTGACAAATGCAGATTATGAATTATGTACTGCATTGCTTACTGCGATTCTAAGAGAAGATCATTTTAGTAATGGCTCCTTCGAGCACAGACAACGCGCCGGTCAGGTTGATGAAATCCTTAAAAGAATGGTAGCAGAATTGAATAAAGCGTAATGGCAGTATCGGTCGCTATGATCGGTACTGCCATTTTCGTGTGTGCCAGGCATGGCACTAATTCAGTCGGAGATAGTCTGACCACAGGTATTTACCGCCAAGTGTAGTGAACCACAAGCCGATACCATAAAGCTAGGAGTAAAGGAAGTGGTATAGCGATTCCTTTGAGCGTACGAACAGAAACTTGATATAAGGCTAAATGGTGGATGAGGTTGCGCGACAAATCGAAGTCCAAAAGGTAAACGTAAAACAAAGAGAGTAAATCAAGACGTTGTGAAGGAAACAGGATTAGTGAATTAGCCCGGTAGGTCTCACAGGCAATGAAGTCCAATATCTTTAAAATCAGTGATGGTAAGTTGTGCGATTGCAAAGGATAAAATAAAAATGTAGGTAAAAGACAAAATAAGGATGTTGGAAAACCTACATAATTATTTTGCAATCTTTTCATTTAATTTGAATAATTATGTGCCCTTTAACACTTAATAAAGTGACGCTAAACAGCATAAGAAGCAAATCAAAAAAGAGACTTATCAAATTTGCGATAAGTCTCTTTTTGTTTCTTTCTTCAAGACTAAAAATTACTTAGAACTATATACCTTTTTTAGGAAAAATTACAGAATTATTTTCATATTTTGGTTCAAAAGTTGCCTGGATAGAAAGCTTCATAAATAGTTTTCTGTCTACATCGCTGACCATAACCGATGTATGAGCTTGACATCCTTTTAGATTAGGTAGCTGTTCTAATGCTTTCTGAGCATTTGAATCAGAAGCTGCGCTGACAGACAATGCGATCAGCACTTCGTCCATATGTAAACGTGGGTTTTTGCTTCCAAGATACTGTGTTTTTAAAGTTTGGATTGGTTCGATCGCAGCAGGTGAGATAACTGGCTGATTGTGTGGAATACCGGCAAGCTCTTTGAGTGCATTTAAAAGAAGTGCTGCGCAAGGACCAAGGAGGTCTGTAGTCTTACCTGTGATCATGCGACCGTCTGCGAGCTCTAATGCAGCAGCAGGCGCTTCTGTTTCTTCTGCACGAGAAAGAGCAGCGTCAACAACCGGACGATCGTGGACCGTAACACCAGCCTGGTTCATAAGCATCTCGATTTTATATACTTCTTCCTCAGAGCATTCGCCAGCAAGAGCGCGTCTTCTTGCATCGTAGTAGCGACGGATAATCTCCTGGCAAGAAGCATCCTTACATGCAGCATCATCACAGATACAATTTCCAGCCATGTTAACTCCCATGTCTGTAGGAGATTTATAAGGGCTCTCTCCATAAATGCGCTGGAACATTGCATTGAGAACTGGGAAGATTTCTACATCACGGTTATAGTTAACTGTAGTCTTTCCGTAAGCTTCTAGGTGGAAAGGATCAATCATATTTACATCATTCAGGTCTGCAGTTGCAGCTTCGTATGCAAGGTTGACAGGGTGTTTTACTGGGATATTCCAAATAGGGAATGTTTCGAATTTAGCATAACCGGCGCAGACGCCTCTTTTATGTTCATGGTAGAGCTGAGAAAGACAGACTGCCATTTTACCGCTTCCAGGCCCCGGTGCTGTTACAACAATGAGTGGACGAGACGTTTCAATAAACTCATTCTTTCCATAACCTTCATCACTGACAATATGTGGAATATTAGAAGGGTATCCTTCAATCGGATAATGAAGATATACCTTAATGCCAAGCTTCTCTAATTTGTTTTTAAATAAGGAAGCGCTCTGCTGTCCGCTGTACTTTGTAATAACGACACTTCCTACAAACAGACCATGTTCTTCAAAAATTGACATCAAACGAAGGACATCTACATCATAAGTGATGCCAAGATCTCCACGTACTTTATTCTTTTCGATATCTTCTGCGCTAATAACAATCACGATCTCAGCCTGGTCGCTAAGCTGCATTAACATACGCATCTTAGAATCTGGTTGGAATCCTGGGAGTACACGAGATGCGTGGAAATCATCAAATAATTTTCCACCAAACTCTAGGTAGAGCTTGTTGTCAAACTGAGCGATACGTTCGCGAATATGAGCAGACTGCATCTGTAAATATTTTTCATTATCAAATCCTATGTTCATCATTCTATCCTCTTTCCTATAATCTTATTTTTAAACAGTTCATTCTATATTAAACCAACATTTAAAACTACCGTCTAACAATATACTACGGAATATGGGAAGTTTACAATCTTTTTATAATCTTTTTTAGTCTCTTTTTTAGCCTTCCTTTTTTATGTTGTTTCTAATACAGATTGAATTGAATATTAACAGATGATATAATTTAATTAATAATTTTTATGGCATTGTAACAAAAATTATTCTCCAACCTTGAACTTGATTAAATGCAGGGATAATCCATTACGAATCTTAATGGGTTCAGCTAAGAAGGTGACCGAGAGTCCGCTATCTTGTGCGTAATCATCGATATCATAGATATGGAGTCAAGGAGAAAGGAGAAAAGTTCATGATAAGAATGAAGTCGGTGTCATCAAAGACGCACACTCAACAACAGCTTAATGATTACGCAAACCAGCACAATCCTAATAACAAAGCTTATAAGGCCAGAGTGTCAAATGATCAGAAGACAAAGAAAGCATCACGAAAGAAACAAGCAAAACGTCAGGCTAAGCGAAATGCACGCTTAGAACATGATATTGGTGATGTATACTCACTTGAATGGTTTTGTTACAGCAATCCGTATGATTTTGACTAATCATTAAACATGAGCGAAAAGATCATCAATCAGTAAAATGGTTGGTGATTTTTTATTAGAAAACTCATTCTTATATTCTTGTATTTATCATTATGATATAATTAAGTTGTCAAAGAAAGCGAGGATATCATATGAATAATAAAGGTGTTGGTGTTACTTTCTGTCTAATATCCGCAATTCTTATTTCTACAAAATACATATCTGCCGCAATTTTCATGAGTAACGTTACTTCATGGGATGCTTCATTATTTCATTCAGGATTAGAATATGTAGGACCATTTCTATCAAGGGCATCTATTGTAGCATTGATTATTGGTATTTTGTTTTTAGGATATGGATTGTATACTGATTCAAAGCAATAATAAAAGACGAGCACCTATTGTATCTAATAGGTGTTTTCGTTTTTCCTATTTTTTAATGATATT
>OIXW01000067.1_pt1 | contig 26128 bp, 10 predicted proteins | sample 1587951 | NCBI WGS metagenome assembly OIXW01 (sample SAMN03283239) | human gut metagenome | biome: human-associated habitat; material: feces | host: Homo sapiens | place: Peru | collected 2012
CAAAAGAAAAATGCTCAATTCAGTTGTTTGCTTCCCTAATTAAGTTTTCGGACGGTCTCCCCCGTTTTTTGGAAGCTATCTGATTTTTTGCTACCTTTGCCTATGAATAAATGAAAGTTATACTAACTTGAATGGTATATTCTGAGCAAAATCAGATATATCCGACATAAAATATGGTATACCCGCACAAAATACGGTATATCTAAGAACGATAAAGAAAATTAAGAACAATTTAAAGAATACCGATTCATGATAAGAAGTAAAGAACTGCGCATGCTGCTCCTCTTGCTTTCTACTCTTACGATGACTTCAGCACAGGCACAAGACTGGCGATTGAAGACGAACCTAGCATACTGGGCTACAACAACACCCAATATCGCTGCTGAAACCAGACTATCTAACCGATTGTCGATGGATCTATCATTAGGATGGAACACATTTACGTATAGTGGAAACAAAAAACTGAAGCACATTGCGATACAACCGGAAATCAGATACTGGCTCGGATGCCCCTACATCGGACACTTCCTGGGAGCCAACATACTCTACTCGCATTACAATGCGGGTGGCGTACACTTCCCCTTCGGCTTTTTTCCAGAGCTAAAAAAGCATCGGTTCCAAGGCGACTTGGGTGCCATAGGACTGGTGTATGGTTACGACTGGTCGCTCGGCAAGAGCAACAGATGGAACCTGGAAACGGCACTGGGACTGGGAGTGGGATTCACTCGCTATACCAAATATAACTGTTATGGAAAATGCGGGACGGCTATCGAGAAAAAAAACAAGACTTTCGTGATGCCTACCAAGTTGGCTGTTTCGCTGGTTTACAACATCGGTCCTACCGACCGCATGGACAACTGCCGCCAGAAGGAACCGCAGGAGATTATCCTTCCGGAAGATAGCTGTACGCTCAACGAAATCCAGTTTATCCCAGCTCTTTCGTTCGTCAAGGACAACACAGGCAAGGCGGGCGAGTTACAGAAGAACAACCCTGTGCTTCAAGACATTAAGAACTATCGTCCTTACACCAAGGATTTGGTTTTGAGTCAGAAAGAAGGAGCACTCTACATCTTCTTCCCGAAGTCGAAGGCTGAGATTACGCAGGAATTCCGTAATAATAACAAGGTGCTCGACCAGATTATCGACATCACCAAAGCCATCATGATGGATACCACTTCTTCGGTGAAGATTATCCAGATAGTGGGTCTCGCATCCATCGATGGATCTGTGAAATTTAATGAACAGTTGGCTGGCAAGCGAGCAGAGGCATTGAAGGATTATATCCAGCAGCGCACCTTGCTTCCCGATTCGCTCTTCGAGTGCAATAATGGCGGAGAGGCTTGGGCTGAACTTCGCTATAGTATCAAGGAGAGCGACCTGAAATGCCGGGACAAACTGCTGAGGATTATCGACAACGAGCCTGATGCCGACCGCAGGGAGCGTCGCATCAAGAGCATCGACCAAGGCAAGGCATGGGCAGAACTTCGTGATAAGATTCTGGGCAACCAGCGCAATTCCGGTTTCCTCCGCATCTACTACGATTACGTACCTGACGAGGCGGCGACCACCATCAACCTAGCCACCCAGTTGCTCAAGTCGGAGCGTTATCAGGAGGCGTTGAAGGAGTTGCAGAAGGTAAAAGCCGACAAGCGAGCCGCCAATGCCCTCGGCATAGCCTACTACATGACGGGCAACCGAGAAGCCGCCCGCCGTTACTGGCAGCAGGCGATGGAGACTGGCGATGAGGAGGCAAAGAAGAACCTCATGCAATATGATAGAATTTTTAATTAACAAGATTATTTACATACTAAAATCTGACCAAAGTTATGAAAAGATTTCAACTATTTAGCTTGGCAAGTGCAATGCTTCTTGCAAGCGCAGCAGGATTCACTTCCTGCTCATCAGATTCAGAAGATCCTCTGGACGGAGGATCAGGTGTGGCAGGACAGGTGGTGAAGACACAGTTCTACCTGAACATTCCGTATGCCGGAAATAATGAGGGCGGAAATGCCAGAGTTTCAACGAGAATGACTGCGACCGATACACAAAACAATAAGAAATTCTTGGGATTACAGGATATGCAAATGTATGCTTTTGATGGAGCAACAACAGGTATTACCTCTGCATCAACGTCAACCAAGACCATACCACTGGGAACTAGTGGCAATGCACCTAGCAAAGACGACATTAGCACTAGCACAACTTCCTGGCGCAGCATTTATCGTGACATAGAGATTCCTTTGGGTACAAAAAGTTTGATCTTATATGCTAAAGCATCAAGAGCAACATCAGGCTCTAGCAATACAAAAAGCGATTTTCAAGCTGGCAGCTTAACAAATCCTTATAAAACTGCTCAGGATGTGACAACATTGTCAAGTTTGAATTTCAGCTTAAATCAGATTTACAAAACCGACAACTTTACGAACGATGGTTCTGTCATTTTGGAGGCTTTGAATACTGTTGCACAGACCAAGATTACGACTACAGAAGGATCAGAACTTGAATGGGCTAACGTAGGCACATCAAGCATCGGAACAGAGAATGAAAGAAATGCTTTGAAGACGCGGTATGATAATTTTATCAGTACAACTGCAGGCTCAGCAACCTCTGTACGTATTCTCATCGAGGATTTAAAGAAGGTTATCACCGGTAGCGGACTCGAGGATGACCAAGTTATGGCAAAAAAGATTGTTGCCAATTGCGAGACAGCATTAGGCAAATTAACATCTAATGTAACATTCCCTCGAGATTTAAAACTGCCTGATGGCGTAGCACAAGTAAGCTGGGACAAAACGAACAAAAAATTCAGCTTTGTAGCAGCAGATGTAAACGTTGGAACAGCAGCAGCTGGAACTGGCAACAACATCAACTTCACAGAAATAACCTATCCTGCAGAACTGGCATATTTTGTAAGCTCTCCTGTCAAGACTTCTGAAAATGAAATTACTGCAGTTAGCAAGTTGCCAAAGTATAACGAGTGGGTATCAGGTACAAGCGCATGGTCAGGTTATGACGATGAGGTAAAGCACAGAACTCGTTTCGTAGCTTTGGAAAAGCCCCTTCAATATGGAGTTGCGTGTTTACAATCTAAAGTAAGTTGCAAAACTGCAGCATTAGCAGACAATGCACAACAATTTGGTTTTAAGACAGACAACACAATTAATGTAAGTACTGACAAAGACTTTAAAGTTACAGGAATTTTAATAGGCGGTCAACCATTAAGTGTTGCATGGAATTTCGAACCAGCGTCAACTGTTAGCACCAATGAATTCAAATACACTATTTATGATCAACATGTTGCCTATGGCAACAATGTAAATACTACAGGAACATCAGAAAACTATACTTTAGTTTTTGACAATAAGGATGCTGCAGCAAAGAGTAAAGTATATGTTACGATAGAGCTGGAAAATAAAGTTGAGAATTTCTATGGTGCAGAAGGTTTGATTCCTAAAAATAGCAAGTTCTATCTGGTAGGAGAATTGAATCCAAACGAAACTAATACAAATATAGCAAATAAGCCAGAAGGCGTTGACCGTGTATTCGTCAAGGATCATACAACCATTGCCAACTTCACCATCACAAACTTGAAGAAAGCATACAACCATATCCCTGATATGCGTACATCAAAGATCAACGTAGGTCTTGCAGTAGATCTTTCATGGCAGGAAGGCATTACATTCAATGTAAACCTCTAAGCCTGATAGAATAAAACGATAGCTTATCCCCCACACGTTCTTAAAGGGCGTGCGGGGGAACTTTCTAGAAACACAAATGGGGCTTGACAGGCTAGCAACTGTGCCTTATCCCGTTTTGCGCCTCAGAAAGGCACAAAATTGCCCTAGCTGGGGCAACTTTCTGTCCTAACTACGGCAGTTAACTGCCATGCCTAGGCACTTTGCGAAATGTACGGAATTCCACTCCGCTATCGCCTACACTTGCCTTCGGAAACAGGCTTTCGAAATCAGCGTGTCGCAGCATACGCAGAAATCTCGAAAACTATTGCACACTACACTAAATCGCTGTATTTTGCTAATTATCAGCATCTTATAGCCGTGTAATGTGGGCATCGACACTACACTAACACTACACCACACTACACTCATCTCGCTCCGTGTAATGTAGTGTAGTATTCGTGTAGTGTCAACGGTCACACTACACTCGCATAACAACCTTATACACAGTCACTTGCTGAACTTTCGTGTAGTGTGCAATAGAAATCGCAAATTATAATCATATTTGTGGAGGAAGATTGTCGAACATTAAGAATGCAAAAAGTACAATGAAAAATCTATATAACACTTTACTGGCAGCCGTGATGACCATCATCGTCATCGCATGTTTATCTTCATGCATTGATGAAGATATGAGCGACTGCGGCAAAGACTATAAGATACAATATAATCTGCAGCTCAATACGCAGATCAACACCGTGATTGACGTGGATCTGAATCTCATCGAGGAACAGGAGATTGCTGCCAGACTGAAACAGGCACTCAGCAAGGTATTCACCGACCATGCCCACGACAACGACCTCTCCTTCTTCGTAGGCGAAGATCTCTCCCACCACGAGGCAAACAAGATGGGTGCCAACTCGGTATCCTACACCATCTATCTGCCCCGCAACAACTATCAAAACCTCTCTCTCGCCAACACCGGAAGCGCCAACAACGTAAAAATCATCAACGCAAACTCCTGTAAATCACTCGCTTTGCAGCAAGAGGCAAAAGATACCATCAACAGTCACAACATCGGGCTGTTCACTTCACGACTCACCATCAACGAGAACGATTTCGAACACGACCTGCAAACCACGCTCTATATGGCAAACAGCTCTGCTGTGGTGGTCATCGACCAAAGCAGGGTGCAGCCCACAGAACTCTGGGGATTTGTAGAAGGCATGGCAACCCAATTCCAGGTGAACGACAGTACCTATTCTTCCAGCCTCAACACGATGGTCAGGGCAAAGAGAATCAACCAGGATTTCATCACCAACTCCATCCCAACCCACGATGCCCTCTACACAGTCTGCTTCCCGAGCATCAAACCGGAATGGCGCTACCACGTCATCGCCAAGGTGAACGACAAATACACCGAAACCATCTTCACCATGAACGAACCGCTGAAAGCCGGCAAGCTTAAGATTATCAAGACCCGACTGAAGGAAGACGGTTCGCTCTCTACCAGCAACACCGCCGTAGGCGTAAGCGTGAAACTAGACTGGAAACCAGGCGGAAGCCACGATGTGGAGATTTAAGGGAACGAAGAGTAAAGAGTGAAGAATTCAACGGCTATAAAGATTTGATACATGAATCATATTACGAAATACATATTTGCGATACTATCGCTTATCATGCTGGCAGGATGCAGCGGAAGCGAGCAGGGCGAGGAGAGGCCAAAGGACACACTGGTTCCCATCTCGCTCACCCTCTCCGTGCCTAACGACAAGTCAAGCACCCGCGTCGGAGACCCGGGAGCAGACACCAACGACAAGGTGGACTGGGACCAGCTGACCATTATCATCGCTTATACGGAAAAGACTACGGGAAAAGATATCTATGACGGTTCACCCAACACGATGGTGTATTACGATACCTTCAGCAAAACAGAATTTGAGAAAACCACGCCGGTAAGCCATTATACCTCTACCCTGTCTCCTGCCGATGCCAACGGCTATCACGACTACACCATCTATCTGCCTCCAGGCACCTGCTGCGTTTATGGTGTAACCTATAGCGGCGGCAAAGGATTAGACCTCATAGGAGAACTTAAAAAGATTCAGAAAGACGGGGACCACAACACAGACATTTATAACTTGCAGATTTCCAACAACTACGCATGGAGCGATACCACCAATGCGATAGATATAGCCAAGTTCATCAGCGTAGCTACCGGTTACGCTACAGAAGTGGGTGTTGCGACCAACAACCGACTGATTCCCGTGGAATTCAACTCGAACACCACCAGCAGCACCAAGCGATATTGGCGCATGGTGCTTGGCAGGCTTGCCAGCAAACTCGACATTCAATGGGATGCCAAGGGAGCTTACGAGAATGACGACAAGGGAATTCCGAAGTTCAACGATGTGAAAGTAGAAAGCTTTACCTATCATGGTGAGGCGGAAGGCAAAGGCACTTCTGGTACGGGAACTTCAGGGACAGGTTCCACCACAAAGGAAGTGGGATACGGACGACTCTTCCCTACCCTCTATGCCGCTTCAACTATAACCCCAAAAACATCCGTAGGCGGACAGAAAGCCTTCATCAACACCTCGGAAATCAGCAAGCGGAACGGAAGAGTTTATCATTACACTTTTCCCGACGGCGTTACGAAGCCCCGCATCACCTTCGATTTAAAGACGACAAAGAAAGATGGAGAGGCGGAGACAAAAACCGAGGTGACTTTCGACTTGAAGAAAAAGATTGAAAGTTTCAATCCTGCCCAATGGTACAAGATCAACGTTACCATCTCGGGAACCAAAATCGGTAGTGCAAGCAACATCACCATCGATAAATTTAATAATAAAGAAAACGATTAGTTCTAAACATAAAAAACAGAACATTTATCATGAGAAAACTCTATCCAACATACTGCAAGCTTATTGCAACCCTCCTATTGCTGGGTTGCTCCATCGCTTTGTCAGCACAAGGCAAGACCTATCATGTGAAAGTAGATTCCGAGATAAAGACCTCCGGCAACGATGGTTTGTCGTGGGATAAGGCTATCACCCTAGAAAGTGCGCTGCGCCTAGCCAAGGCTGGCGACGAAATCTGGGTGAAAGGTTATGAGGATATTACCGGGCACATCTACAAGGCACCGAAGGGAGGCTTCGTTCTCCCTTCGGGCGTCGGCATGTATGGAGGTTTTGCAGGAGATGAAACCATCAAGAACAATCTCCCTACGGGCAGACATAAATATCAGATGAAGTATCAGACGGCCCTGGTGGGCGATATCGCCACCAACGACAAGGCGAGCCAGCAGCTGATTATCTACCCTGAGAACTCCACCCGCACCGACAATGCCACCCACGTGCTGACCGTCCAGATGGGCGTAACAAAGGACAACACCAACGACGGCAACAAGCCAACCATCGTTTCCGGTTTCCTCATCGCAGCAGGTAATGCCAAGGGCGACAACTCTACTTCAGACGGCAGAGGCGGTGGTATCTACGTAGTGAACAACAGCAACGACAACAATGCCCAGAGCCGCTTCTTCCGTATTTCGCAATGTAACTTTGCGAACAACTACGGCATGCGCGGCGGTGCCATCTATGTAGATAATTCCTGCACCAACCAGCAGTCTGCCATCAGCTACTGCAGCTTCTTCAACAATGTAGCAGGCAAACGAGGCACCAGCGAGAACGAAGGTGGCGGTATGTGGTTAGACGGAACAGCCACCGTCTACAACTGCAATATCAACAACAACACAAACGGCGGCATCCGACTTTCGAGCACATCGAAAATCGTCAACTGCTCTGTAATTGCCAACACCGTATCGGCAGTAGATTTGACCACAGCCGGAGCATCAGGAAGCAATGACGGCGGAGCGGTTTACAACACCGTGCTCTGGCATTGTACCACCCTCTGCAAGAATGATACCCGTCCGGTATTCAAATCCTGTGCCTTTTCCGAGGTAGAACCAGCAGGCGGCAAAGATGCCAACGGCAACGTGCACATCAGCATCCAGAACCACACCACCAAGCCAGCACCTTGGTTTGTACAGAGTGTGGTAAACCTGGGCTATGACTTCTCCTTCAGTAGCAACCTCAAGCAGCTTATCAACACCTCGTTCCGCTTCGAGGAGACCTCAGCCCTTTATGGTGCAGGCGACCTGCAGTACTACCAGAACTACATCGAGAAAAGCAATCTGGAAGCCACCGGTTCCACCGACGTAAGAGGCAAGAAGCGCTATGAAAGCAGCAGCATCGACATCGGTGCCTATGAGTATGAGCGACTCATGGCTGGAAGAATCAGATACGTGATGCCTACCCGAAAAGGTACAGGCGACGGCTCTTCATGGGCTAATGCCATGGACGATATTCAGAAAGCCATCAACGACCTGGCAGAAGATGCCAACGGCATGAAAGGCGAGGTATGGGTAGCAGAGGGAACCTACGAGATCAAGAACCGAATTGCTGAAGCCCAGAATGCGCCTACCTCCCTGCTGATGAAGGATGGTATCAGCGTATATGGTTCCTTCAGAGGCGACGAGACATCACGTGCCCAGCGCATTACAGAATCCACAGATTTGAAGGAGCCTTGGAGCTGGCATCATCCATCCACCATCAAGGGCAACGGTTATGAAAGCACCACCTGGAGTCCTACGGATGAGGAATGGAAGGTGACCAGCAGTTCCTATCACGTGGTATGGTTTGCCCCATTACCAGATGGCGGACAAGCCTTCTCTGACAATGTGTATCTGGAAGGATTCATCATCGAGGGTGGTGCCTACCAGGAAACCAACGATAAAAAATTTAAACCCGACTGCGGAGCCGGTGTCTATATGAACGACCCTAATGCCAAGCTGCGTTACTGCATCGTACGCAACTGTAATCCGGGCATTAAGGATACCGAGAACAAAACACCCCGTGGCGGTGGCATCTACTGCCGCAACGGTATGACGGAGGGCAACCTGGTGTATAACTGCTCGGCATACATGGGCGGCGGTATCTATATTGATGACGCCGGATTCGTAACCCGCAGTATGGTGACCAACTGTTCTGCCAACATGGGAGCAGGTGTTTATCTGAATGGTGACGCAACAGACCCGAACAAAGCTTATTATCAGATTCTGGCTACCTCTGTGGTCAGCAACAATACCAGTACCCGAAACGGTGCTGTGTATGTGGATGGTCATGGACTGGTTATCAACAACACCATCACCAACAACTATACCACCAACACATCGGATGCCGCCGACAAGGAGTCATCCAATACGGGTGGTGTGTATATCAAGAAAAAGGGTCTGATAGCCAACAACATCATCTGGAACAACTCATTGCTGCAGAGCACTTCCAACAGCAACCATCAGGCTGCCAGGGCACAGGTTTATGCAGCCAGTCCAACCAAGGAGACCGTACAATTCTACAACAACGCCATCTCTGACGTAAACGCAGCCATCTGGAACAACACTTATCAGGTGGGAACCACAGCCATCAACAATTACTATTCCGGAATGGGATTTGAACAGATCCAAGGTACGCAATTCAGCACAAAAGAAGACTTCAACAACAAGCGAGGCGTTATCACGGATAAGACAGAGGTGGACTATTTCTGGGAGGTGAAGCAAGGTACCAGACTGCGCAATATAGGTATCAGCTATGCCCTCCTGCCATCAGCCTATCTGTATCAGCCACAGATTGACTTAAACGGAAAGCCTTTCAGCTTCACCCCTTCTACGGGAGCCTACATGCCAGACAACCATAACATTGTCTTCGAACTGAACAAAACCGACAAGCGTCTGCGCATCTACTACGACCGTTCACGAGAACTGGTAGAAGGTACAGGCCAGTCGTGGGAAAAGAGCTACACCTCTTCTGCCGTTGATGAGGTGATAGATTATCTTGCCACCATTCAGGATGGCGACAAGGTGAATGTCGTAGAAAAAGGAAGTACAACGAAAACGAAATTCACTATCAATAAGAAGGACGGCTACCAGTTTGAAATCTGTGCCCGTGAAGGAATCTTTGCTCCAAAAACCGCTTATGTGAATGAGGAGAGCGATGCGAAGTCATGCACTTTCCGCATCCAGCCAACCGTGCTTCCACTAACCCTGTATGCCGGTTATCCGGCTTATTCGGAAAATAAAAATCCTGATGATTCCGACCGCAACCCAACCCTATATCGTACTGAAGTAAACGGCAACATAGATGGTTCCGAGCTCAGCGATGGTCTTTATCATCTGGTTCGCATCGAGGCAGGAGCCAATGTTACCATCGACGGCTATGTATTTACCCATGCATACGCTGCCGGTAAAGCCTATATGCCATACGGTGGCGGTGCCCTGATAGGCAGTGTGGATCAGATTAACGATCCTACCACTGTAAAATTCAAGAACTGCATCTTCGAGAACAACACTGCCATGAACGGTGCTGCTCTTGCCACCATGCCTGATGCCGAGAATGTAAACCTGGAGTTGGAGAACTGCGTTATCAACAACAATACCAGTCAGGACATCAATGAGCAGCAGCTGACGGAATGGCCTTCTATCATCTATCTGAACAAGAGCGAAGGCAGCAAAAACCAGCTTACGCTGAAGCATGTTACGATTATCAACAATATAGGACTAGCACCAGAAACAAAAGATTTGGGTTCTACCTCTTATGCAGCAGGTAACGTCGTTATTTACCAAGGCAAAAAAATAGAGGGTTCTAACGCCTACAACAGCATTTATCCAATCAACACATTAGGCGAAAATGGCGCCAAGAACTTCAGCAATCCAACCAAGGAAGTGGGTGCTAAAATGGTAGGAAATGTTTACTACGGCGGTTATGCTTTCTTCCGTCCTTTGACAAGTTCGATAGAGGCAGGCAAAATTATCAATAGTGCTATCAATAGTGCTGCAAGCAGCACAACCACGAAGGATATGACAGGCGAAGAGCGCAACCTGGGTGGTGCTCCAGATTTGGGTGCATACGAGGCACTATTGCCAGAGGACGGACGTGTTATCTACGTGCGTTCTTACAACACAGAATGGATTGAAAATGATGCAACCGGCAAGGAGCAGATAGACGGTTCACCAAATTTTGATCTTCTGAATAATAATACTTCAGGAAAAGTATATAATGGAACATCATGGGATACGGCTATTCATGGCAATGCTGTTTGCGATTTGAAACAACTTGAGGCTAATGACAATAACTTCTATGTTCGCCTTGCAAATGGTAAAATGATGCGTGCAACAATAGACGAAACTAAATATTCGGTTTACCAGAAGCCAACATCGTGGCAGAACAATACTGGAATATACGCAGACGATTACTATGGTCCTATCTCAGGACATTATAGTCATTTCATGGTGAATGGATTTATCAATGACTATCTCCAAGACAATACGAATGCGGATCTTTACTGGAATGTTTATCAAGGCAATACCAACCACATAGACAAAGACAAGTATTCAAACAAAGATTTCAACCTGATCAACAACGACAGAAAAGAGCGCTATGTTAGCGGTCTGCAGTTCGCTGTAGAAAAGGCAGCAAAATATAATGAAGAGCATAAGAATGAATCAGGCTTCATACCAAAAGAAGTCTGGGTAGGAGCTGGTGTCTATACTGATTACAAGGGCTTTGTTATCAGAAACGGCGTCAAGGTTTATGGAGGTTTTCCTCATGAGGGTTATCCGAACATGGATGACCGTCTGCCATTGCTGTCACAGTACATTCCTGCACGAGGAGACAAAATGGACAAGAAAAAATCTGATTACGAAACCATTCTGCAAATCAGAAAAGAAAGCCCTGTCTATAGAGACAACAACGATGTTTTGCAGCATAAAATGAAGGAAGAAATTGACAAGAGGATGGTAGAGCGCCACTACGTGCTGTACCAGCCTGACGTCTGCGTACCTACATGGCATGTAGTTGGTGATGAATCTTCCACTACCACCCAAGCCAACAGTTACCGCTTTATAAAAAATAACAGCTCTCATCCATATTACGCAAACTATCAGGGAAATAGCGTCAATGCGCCATACAATGTGAACATCTACAAGCAATACGAGAACGTGAAATGGGATGGCTTTACCATCCGCCATGGATACATTATCAATTATGAGGCAAACCGTGATGGCGGTCCTGGTGTTCGTGTTTTTGACAACGTAGAATTGGAAAACCTCGTCATTGTCAACAACCTAAACCACGGCTACCGAGTTCGTGGAGGTGGACTCTATATGGACGGACAGAACTCCAAGATATCAAACAGTTATCAGTTTAACAACTATGCCACAAATGCGAATTCCGTATCCAAAGCCAAAGTGCCAGATGATACATTCAAGATAAACAATACGGACTACAAAAACCAAGACGTTTATGGTGGCGGTGCTTATATGATTGTAGGCACAGGTTTCAACATGGTTGTAGCCAAGAATCGTGTAAGTGGCACTAACGAGGGTGGAGGTGGAATCTTTATTGAAACAGCAACCTTCTACAATAACACGGTGGCATATAATATGGTTGAAAATATAGATAAAGGTAGTGGAATCATGCAATGGAGTGGTACCAACACAGGACTAAGTTCCTCTCTGTCTCTTTATAATTGCATCATATATGGAAATATCAATAATAATGGCGGAACAAATTACGAAGTAGGTTCTAAATCTGTGAATAATTTCAAAACTCCACGTAGTTGTTACCTACCTTATTGCAAAGATTTGGATAATATTTTCAAGGAAGATTCAAAAAACATCATCAGTTCTGTTAATCCATTTGCAGATGGAGAAAATGCAAAGAATACGCTCGACTTCCGTCTGGCAGCAAACAGCGAGTGTCTGAATGCAGGTACAGAAGACCTGAATCAGAACAAAGAAGCAAAAATAGCGTCTCTGCCTTCTAAAGATATGGACTTTACTAACCGAATCAAGGACTGTACAGTGGATATCGGTGCCTATGAGGCAGATAATACTGCCAACATTACGGCGCAGGAAAAGAAGAACAGCAAAGGTAAGGTTGAAGCCTACGTTTACTACGTAACCCAGAACGGTTACGGAAACCGAAGTGGAGACAGCCCGAAAAATGCTGCCTGCGCTGACAAGCTGCAAAGCGTGCTGACCGCAGCAGGCAAACTGTTTGAGGAAAAGAACATGGGCATTACTGATAACGCCAAGAAGAGTAAGGTATATGTAAAAGTAGCTGGCTATCAGGCTGACGAAAACGGAAACCGCTTCGTTTATCATGCCAACACCCTGGCTGACCCTAAGGACCCACAAAGCTACACCTTCCTGATTCCTAACGGAGTCTGGCTGATGGGTGGCTATAATGAGGGTACGCAAAAGAATGGTGTTCCAGATCCTACAACCTACAATTGGGATAATGACCAGCGCGACTGTATCAGTAAATACCAGACCCTACTCAGCGCCAAGACGGAAGTGAAGGCTGGTTCCACCGTTACCCAGGAGGTGAACGGTTACCACACGGTGTGCTTCGGCAAATGGCCTACGGGTGAATTGGACGACTACAATACCACAGCCATAGAATATCGTGCTGTGATAGATGGCTGTCATCTGATTGATGGTAACGCCAGCGACAAGGCTGGCTTCAAGAGTATGGGCGGTGCTGCCGTCGTACCGAAGAAAGCCCACGTACGCAACTGTCTGATTACAGGTTGTGAAGCTACCAAGGGCGGTGCACTCAGTCTGCTCAAGGGCGGTATGGTGAGCGGTAGTGTCATCCTCAACAACAAGGCACAGGAAGGTGGTGCCATCTATGCACCAAGAACCACCAGCCAAATAGAAGAAGAGAAAGATTTCCATGCCTACGTCATCTCCTGTACCATCGTCAAGAACGAAGCTACAACCGGTGGCGGCATCTATCAGGAAGACAACACGCTGATTGGCGGTAACTCTGTGATTTGGGGCAACACAGCACAGACCGACAATAACATCAGCGGAAAGGTAGACATCCTATCTGAAGACTATCTGCAAGGCACCGGTTTGCTGACCACACAGTTCTACCCATACAACTACTGTTTCGTAGAAAAGATGTCGCTGCCAGCCAACATGATGAATACGGAAATGACCAGCGACTGGGAGAGCTATTTCAAGGATGAAACCTATTATGTGCCTCGTGCTTACTCACCATTGATTGGCAATGGTGTAGACAAAGCATACATAGAGGCATGGAAGAAATATGGCATCAGCGACTACGATATCACGGGTAAAACCAGAACCCTGATTGAACGACAGACGGCAGGTGCATTCGCACTAAAATTACCAACGTTTGACACGACCAGACTGCTGAAACGCCTATTCGTATCACAGGAAGGTGGCGAGCTGGTGAATGATGAAGATATACAGAAATACTACGGCCGCTCCTTCCTGACTCCTTTCAACAGTCTCGATGCTGCCCTCGATTATATCGAAGAGGCACGCAAGCAGATAGTGGCTGCTGCTACTACCCGCTTCGAAATACTGATGACGGGTGGAACCTACAAGCCGGGCAAGATGCGAGAGAAAGGAAATATATCTACCGGGCAGACTAATATAGACCGCCGTCTGCAGAGTTTCACGATTCCTGCGAACGTAGATATCTTCGGCAGTTTCAATGTAAACGATCTGTACTCATCAACGCCTGTTGATCCAAAAACAGGAGAGAAAACCGGTGAGGAGCTTATAAGCCTGGGAGGTAAGACACTGAAAGCAGATGGAGAAATCAAAACAATCCTGGAGAATCGCAACAAGGATCACATGACCGACAACAACAAGAACGGTCTGATTGAGCCATGGGAGTTCCAGAATCCTACGATTCTTTCCGGTGACATCAAGGCATCGGAAAAGGAGCATAATGTTTATCATGTGGTTTACAGTAATGCGGAATCTACAGGAACTTCGTCTTCTCAGAACAACGAAGTTGTGTTAGATGGTATTACCATTATGAATGGCGAAACCATGACAGAGCTGAAGTCTATAGAAGGAGAAAATAAAATTGCCGAGATTGGTCGTGGAGGCGGTATCTACACCAACCGCGTGAACTATACATTGAACCGTTGTCGACTGATGAAGAACTCCGGTCTGCATGGCGGAGCTATCTATGCCAACAATGCAAGTCTGGATATCATCGGCAGTACGATCAGTGGTAATAGAGACGTATCGGAAAAGGCAAGTCAGGATGAGATTGCCTTGCCTGGTAAGGGAGGAGCCATCTATCTCTATCTCACGGCATCAGAGAATGGAAACCTGCATATCATCAATTCGCTCCTTGCCAACAATGATGTGACCTGTGGCAAGATTACAAGCACAGAAAGCTCGCAAGGTGGTGCCATTTATATCCGTAGAGCAAGCGATGCTGTCAATATGCCTGCGAACTACCAGGATGCCTATATCGTAAACAGCCTCATCGTGAACAACAAGGCAAATCAAGACGGAGCCATCCATGTGCAGAACGAGGTGACAAGCGGTACGATTACACCTATATTATATAATACCGCCATTTGGGGTAATGAATCAACTGTAACTGAGGGTGACAAAGTTCTCCTCAAGAGAGAGCACATGCGCAACTGCGCCTGGGATGAATTACCTGCTTCTACAGCAACGGATGGTAATATCAAGCTGAACAAGGAGAACATCGCATCGGATGGTCCACGCTTCACGGAGCCTACAACCATCAAGGGTTACGAAGGCTATAAACTGGATGCCAAATGGAATCCTCAGGCTATCTCTGTGCTTACGGATGCAGGAGATGGAAGTAAGGACAAGGATGACAAGAAAGAAAAAGGTAAGTATTTTGATTGGTGGTATAAGCACAAGATTCGCCTGGAAGATTATGGTTATCTATCTGAGTATATCCGTTCTGCCAACAGCAGCAAGGAATACTACAGATACGTTGGTCCGAAAGACGAGAGAGGTGATGTGACAGAAAAGCCTATCGACATCGGTATGTATGAATTCCAGTATGTACTCAAGTTTACAGACCTGGAAAGGGTTTATATCGGAATGACACAGGAAGGCGAAGGTGATGGTAGCAGTTGGGCTAACCAAAGCACCGACCTCCGTGGTGCCATCATTGCCATGGCCAACCCATCAGGTAACTCATCTACAGGTCCTGGTACAGGAATTACCAGCAAGAGACAAGTATTCGTTCGTGGCGGTACTTATTATTCGTCAACCTACTCTAGTGGTGATGCCTTCTCACTCTTTGTGAATGATAAGGATAAGGCTCAGTATATTGAATCGATAGAGCTCGTGGGTGGTTGTACGGGCAAGAAGATAAATGGTAAAGAGGAACAAGACTTCAGTAACCCATCGGTACTCGTTGAGAACCCGACAAAGGTGAACGAAACCAAGAACTTGCTCAATATCACCACCAATGGTAAGCCGGTAACGATATCGGGATTCACATTTATCAATCAGAGCAACAAAGAAGACTATGGCGTGGGAATCAATGCAGTCAACAATCTAACAGCAGATGGTAACACCGCAGCTACTCTTAAGGTACATCATTGCGCCTTTAGATACAACAACAAAGCCGGAATGCTCGCAGAGAACAAGGATGCAAATTCTGCTTTGAAGTTATGGAACGTATTGTTTGCTGATGGCAATGGAGATGGAATTATAATCACAGGCAACGGAAAACCAGATATTACGAATGCAACATTCGTCAATAATAATAATGGCACTGCCGTAAGTACTACGAGCATCTATAATTCTGTGGCATGGAAAAATAAAGACCAAACAAAACTGAATTCCAAAGATCATTACAATGTGATTATTGATAAAAATGTTGTAAATGGTGACGTACTGAATGGTCCGAACTTTGTAGATCCAGAGCATGGAGACTATAGGATTCGACCTAGCCTCATGTTACTGGATAAAGGAAACAATGAGAAATATTGCCAAGCCGTTGGATTAACAGAAGAAGGTCAAGAGATTGATTATCCTGCAACTTTAGCTGCAGAAAAGGACTTAGGCAATACAGCCCGACTGATAGGCAGCAACATAGATATCGGTGCATACGAGTGCGATACGGAGATGAAATCTATTATATATGTGAAGTCTGTACTGACAAATGGAACAGGTGAAAGCTGGGATAACCCAACCAACGACCTGCAAGGTGCCATCAACCTGGCTGAGCTTTATGCCAACAAGCATGCAGGTGAATATGGTTACGTCTTCGTAGATAGAAATCTGAAGGCTGATAATGTCAACATCAGTATGCCAGGCGTCAAGATGTTTGGTTCGATGCGCGAAGAAACCAGTTCTAAAACAGGGAAAACAGAGACTGAAAAGACAAAAGCTATTGTGAATGATCTCCTTACTCAGAGAAAAGGAATCATCGAGTCTTCCAGTCAATCTGCCATCAATGGACTGACACTCAACAACACAACTACTGGTACTGAAGACAGAATGTGTCTTGTTGATGGATTCAAGGTTTCGGGCAACGTCAGCCTCCAGAGCAACAGCATGCTATCGACCTCTATCCTTGATGCAAGCACAAACGTAACAGGAGATGCAGAGGGGTTGCTCTACAACAGTCTGGCTCTAGGAACCATAAAGGATGTGAAGTCCGTCAATGTGACTGCTTCCGGCGAATTACCAAAAACATCTGGTAATGCAGCCAACAGACCATCTGTAAACACCTATAATAACTATGTGAAAGATGAATACTGGAAGTACCAGCTTGACGAGACATCTGGCGACATCAACGCCAATGCAGACGCAACAGCAACCAACGAATGCATCGACAAGGTGATGCACCGCCATGACCTTGCCGGCAACAAGCGCATCAGAGACAACGTTGATAACGGATGTTTCGAGACTTGGTATCTGACTGGTAATGACGTTGCAGTTGCTGATAAAGCAGATTACCCTCACGGCAAATCTGTGGTCTATGTCATGGCAGAAGACAAGGAGCTGAAACTCGACTATGACTTCTATACAGAGACAAATCCGTTCAGCCCAGGCTTCCTGCTCTTGAAGCACCACGCTGGTTTAAGAGGCAACAACAGTTATGTAAACCTCACCAACTTTGCCGTGGAAAGAGACTTGAAGGCAGGCACCAACTTCTTCTCCATGCCATTCAAAGCTACAAAAATGGAGGTAGAGGGTACAAACATTCCTGCTGAAGGTGGCGTAACAGCCTACTACTATAATGCAGCTACTCGTGCCAAGTACGACTATAAGTTCGAACCTGGTGAAAAGAGTGAAGCATGGGTAAGAGGCGTAGACAACCAGCGAAACTTCACCGCAGGTTTCAGAATGGATGCCACAGAAGCCAAGACCGTCCGCTTCTATGGAACCAGTTACACAGAGAAAGATGGCAGAACCAACAGGAGCCTGCTGGATAAGATTACCCTGGTGCAGAACAACAACCAGCAACCATGGTCGAGCAGCAATGGTGGCGGCTTGAAGTTCACCCACAAGGAGAACATGGGCTGGAATCTCTTCGGTTCGCCTTATCTCTGCGCCATGAACTATAGCGATATGGAGTATGGCAGACTCATCTATCAATGCGAAGAAAACGGCAGCTACAAGGCAATCAACACCTATGATCCTGACACGGGTGTTTCAACGGATTTCTACATCCCAGCGATGGATGCCGTGTTTACGCAGACTGCCACTCTGGATAATTCAGAAAACGTGATAGTGTATCATTCGGGAAAAAGGGCAAAAACAGCCTATGCAGAAACCCAAGCCCTCGACATCGCCATCACCCAGAACAGCAGAACAAGCAGAGCCGGCAACGGCACTCCTGTAGATGACCAGCTCCAGTTGAACGCAGTTCCTGCACAGGAGGCGAAATCAGACTTCGACCTGGGAAGCGACGGCGTGAAATGGATGGCTAGCCAGAATGCTCAGATCTACGCTACCCGCAACGGTGGACGCTACTCGCTCCTCTCTGCCATCAGCATAGATGCAGAACAGAGCATCGGCATCAGTCTGCCTGAAACGGGTGAATACACCATCAGCATCCCAGAGGACTGCGACGCCAGCGAATACGAAACCGTATGGCTGAAGGACAAGGAAACCGGAAAGGCAATCGACCTGAAGGAAGGCGATTACCGTTTCCATGCCAACCAGGCAGGCGAACAGAACCATCGCTTCACCATCAGTTTCAACCGCATGGCAACTGACATGAAGTCAGACATCAGCATCCAGTCTATCGGATTCAGAACCATCGTCCTCAAGGGACTCCAGCCAAACGAGCTCATCAGCGTGTATGCTGCCGATGGCGTTCTAGCCCTTCAGAAGACGGCAAAGGCAGAGAAGGAGCAGGTTCGCACAGCCATCCAGGGCAACGTGATTGTAGAAGTGACACGAGGCGGCAAACAGGTGGCAGTGAGGAAGATTGCCCTGAAATAAGGGATAGAGACACGGATGCCAACAGAAAAGAAAGAGATGAAAACCGACTGAAAACGGATAAGAACAGTCGGAAAGCCGTAAAAGAACGGAATAAATGTTAATAAAGCGCAGAGATAATCGCTCATTTCAATAATTGGCATTATCTTTGCGCTTTGTATTTGAATAACAATTAGAAAATAAAACTATGACAGAAAAGGAAATGTACAATCTGATTAATAATCAGAATGAACAGCAAAGCAACGGCTTTGCTATCAATGAGAAAGAGCGTGGATTAAGCGGCGTGTTCTCCGCACTGATGCGCAAGGTTTATACATGGATGACCCTGGCTCTCGTTATTACGGGTGTTACTGCATACGGCGTGGCTGCCAGCCCTACCCTGATGATGACGCTGATGACTAGCCGAGGACTGCTCTTCGGACTGGTAATCGCTGAACTCGCCCTGGTATTCGTTATCACAGGTGCCTTGAACCGCCTGTCGTTAAGCACGGCTACCCTGCTCTTCATCGTCTACTCGGTATTGAATGGTGCGATGCTCTCTTCCATCTTCGTGGTTTACACGATGACCAGCATTGCCAAGGTGTTCTTCATCACAGCCGGTACCTTCGGAGCCATGGCAGTATATGGTTACACCACCAAGAAGGACCTGACCTCGATGGGTAAGATTCTCTTCATGGCTTTGATTGGTTTGATTATCGCCACCGTAGTAAACATGTTCCTGAAGAGTTCGGGATTTGACTACATCCTGAGCTACGTGGGTGTTGCTATCTTCACCGGTCTTACAGCATGGGATAGCCAGAAGATTAAGCACATGCTCCAGACACAGTACGACATGAGCGAAGGTGCTCAGAAGTTGGCTCTCATGGGAGCCTTGACTTTGTACCTCGACTTCATCAACCTGTTCCTCTACCTGCTTCGCATCTTCGGAAGCAACAAGGAATAAGATTTCAACAGAAATCAGAAGTTAGAAATCAGCAGTTTTTCTTAGTATATAAAAAAAGCAGAGGTTGGCTTGCCCTCCACGGGTTAGCCAACCTCTTTATGTGTTCTATCAAAAGCAAATGATAAGTAAACCTAATCTAGAAAATTCTGATGCAAAGATAAGCTTTTTCTCCGAAAGTCAGGCTTCATTTGGTAAAAAAAAGACTTCATTTAAACAAAAAGTGTCTTTTTTATTGTCCGTTACAAAAACTCATTTCGTAAAAAACAAGCACTCATTACGTAAATTCAGTTGGTTTACAATCATTTACAGAGCATTTCTAAATTCATTAGGCGAACAGCCATAAGCAGAAGAAAAGACTCTTCTAAAGGTGGAAAGGGAATTAAATCCCGACTTCTCTGAAATCTCCAGAATGGAAGATTCTGAGTTTCTAAGCAGATTTTCCGCATAACGGAGGCGGTAATTGTTCACGAAATCATAGAACGTGCTGCCATTCTCCTGATTGAAATACCTGCTGAGATAAGTGCGGTTGGTGCCCACCATGTGTGCCACATCCGAGAGCTTGAGTCGCGGATTGAGATAGATTTTCTCCACTTCAAAGAGACGCTGCACCTCGGTGGCGAGACCTTGCTTTTCCTCTTCACTCTCTTGCGGAGCAACTTCTGCATGCGCTGCCTCCACATCCTTCAGTTCATCAATCACCGACTCATGTCGATACCCAAAGTAACAGATGAACATCCAGATAGCCAGGGAGCAGACCATATAAAGATTGTCGAAGCCTCCGTCGATGACAAAGCAGCTCAAGGTCCAGATAATCAGGATGAGGAAGAAACTGCCCAGGATGGCAAGGAGCCAGGAAAGGTTGATGTTCTCCTGATAGGAGAAACGCTCCTTGAGCTGGCGATGATACCTACGGATGAGGAAGAAGAGTACAACGAAGGTGGTGACGCCATAAATGGCACCCCATACCGAGAGAATATAAAAATAGATGTTGGCACCCGAGATGAGAAACAAGAGCGGAAGCAGCACAAAAGGCAACTCCAGCACCACCGCCTTGGTCCAGGTGGTCCATCCCGGTTTTACCAGTTCCATCAGCACAAAGCTATAGAACGGAATGATAAACATATCGACAGCGGAGGTGAAATACCATCCCTCCGTACTGTCGAAACCCTTGTAGTAGAAGAGCACGAGGTCTTTCAGGCACTGTGCATCCGCTATCAACATCAAAAGCATGATGAGGCGGAAGAGCCGTTCACTGCCCTTACGCCAAAACATCCATGCCATCATGGAAAAGAACATCATGCTCATTCCATAAATAAAACTCGTTACAGCATCCATATACTTATCTGTTAATTGATCTAGTTGCCAGGCTTACGCCTACAGTATTAATTTCTATGATTCTATTATTTCAATTCAAAAAGCAGTTGTCCTCCACTCACTATCTGCTGGTGAGAGAGGCGGTAACCAGTTAGTGGTTTTCCGTTAAGAGAGGTAGACTGGATGAGGTAGCTGCCTGCATCCTTTCTTCGGGCTGACAAGATGAACTTCTTTCCGTTTTCCAGATTCAGCGTCACCTTGTCGAAACCTGGCGTACCTATATAATAATAAGGTGTGCCAGGACAAACCGGGTAGAAACCCAGGGAGGAGAATACATACCATGCCGACATCTGCCCCGCATCATCATTGCCCGACAAACCGCCCGGCGTATCATTATACTCCGTCTGCAGGATGTGGTGCACCCATTGCTGGGTCTTCTCCGGAGCTCCGGCAGCATCATAAAGATAGGCTATCTGATGGCAAGGTTCGTTGCCATGCCAGTACCATCCCTTGTCGAACATCCTGTCCAGACGGTAGATGACCTTATCTTCTGCCTTCTTCTCCTTCTTATCCATCGGTTTGCTATGGCGGATCACATCAAACAATCCTTCCGGGTTCTGGGGCACATACCAGGTATAATGACAGGCAGCGCCCTCGGTGATGAAGCTCTGGCGATGAACCAGGTCTTTATTGTTCAGCCATTTTCCATTCTCATATCTGCCATCCGCCCAACCCGAGACGGGGTTGATGACATTGCGCCAATTCTCGGAACGGCGCATCAGTTCGTTGTAATCTTCCTGATATTTCTGTCGCAGCGAAGCATCCCTGCAGGAATCCATCAACGCCTTCGCCATCTGCGCCACGGCAAAATCATCGTAGGCATACTCCAGGGTGCGTGAAGTCTGCTCGTTGGTATGATAAGCTTCCTCCACCATATCCTCCAGAGGAATGTAGCCATTATTGATATACGACTGGATGGCACGGCGTCCCTTTCCTTCCTGATACTCCTTATATATATAAGGTGTAGAGAAAGCATTCATGCGCATTCCCTCGTAAGCCTTCTGCGCATCGAAGTTGCGGATTCCCTTGACGTAGGCATCGGCAAGGGCGGCACTGGCATGGTCGCCTATCATCGCAGCCGTATAACTGTTCCAGCATGGGAAAGCAGGAAGCCAGCCACGGTTCTGATACATCCTGACCAGCGACTGCATCATCTCGCCCGAACGCTTCGGGGTGATAAGCGTATAGAGCGGCAATTCGGCACGATAGATGTCCCACATAGAAAAATCATCATATCTGATTTCATCACCCACATCACTCACTTCGTGAGGGAGGAAGGAACAGCGATACAGGGCACCGTAAAACTGGTTGACCTTTGCCTGGTCGTGATGTTCCACATCGATGGTATGCAGACGATCGCACCACAAATCGGCAGCAAACTGCATCATGCTATAGAAATCCAAGCCGCCATAGTTGTAGTTCTCTGCATTGAGATTTGCCAGGGCTTTCTCACGAGAGGTGAAGGAAGTGCCCGACATCCACTCCATCGCCTTGCCCGCCTTTCCACGGAAAGTGAGCCAGGCGCCGATGCGTGGCTTATCCTGCATCTTCAAGCCCTTGCTAATCCTGTTGTCACCTTCGAAAACACCGTAATCCACCAGGTCTCTGGCATCGTAAGCCAATACAAAATGACCGCTGAAACCAGCCGATTCGCCCCATCCCTGGTAAATGCGATGCACCGGATTATAGCCATACACCACATGATTGAGGGTATCAATCTCGATGTAGCCCTGCCCTTCATCACTATTCGGATTGATGACCAGATGCACCAGCTGGTCCTTTTCGGGAGTGACACGGAGGATGGAGGTATGGCTCAATGCCGTCATCTCTGCCTTGAGATGCTCCTTCTTCAGATTCACCGCATAGTAATGAGGATGCGAAACCTCATCGGCATGACTGAAAGGAGTGGCGCGCTGCCCGGGCTGGAGCCGCAGCTCATCGCCCAGGGCGGCAACGGTAAAGGAACCGTAATCCTGCATGCAGCCACCCACTATCCAATGGCTGCAGCGGAAACCCTGCAGAAGGGAGTCCTTATAATAATAAGGTGCGATGCATTTCTGTTCGGTATCCTGGGTCTGCGGAGTCCAGAAGTTCTGCCCGTTCGGAACAAGTACGGCAGGCAGGGTCTGGCCATGCTCCTCGCTGCCCTTGCCAAACAGGCCGGCACTCTGGGTATTGGCCTGCGCCGTGCCCACCATCGTGTTGATGGCATTCAGCTGGCGGATGTGCTCCAGGTCGTGGATACGTTCGTGCATCTGCTTCTTCCACTGGTTCCAGGGATAGTAGCACGTGCCATACTCCACCTGCGAGAGGATATTGATCTTGATGTCCTTCTCATTGAGCATGAACTTCACCAAGACGGAATCCTGGGCATTCTTATAGAAAATCATCTGCAGATTCGCTGCCATCGGAACCACCCTATCCATCCTGTCCACATCATCGCCCAAAACCACCTGTTCCTCATCATCCTTGGCACTTGGAGGAAGATGGGCGGTATTGAAGAGGAGCGAAAGCAGGCGATAGAGTGCCGTATCGTGACCGAACCGGAGAGTTGCCGACGAATGGCGAGCACGCAGGGCTGCATCAGCCTCAGCCTCGATGTTCTGCCAGAGCGGAATGGCACAGCGTGCCGGAATCGACTCGTTTGTAGGTTCGTTGCCATTGACGATGGTCATGCGACGGTTGTTTGCCTCATAGATGGCTTGGAACTCCTCATCCGTGAAGAGGCCATTCAAGGCTTCTTCTATGTCGATAGGATAAACCGGGAAATTCAAGCCCACATCCTGGATGGATGAAGTGATGGCATGCATCTCGATCATCAGTTTCATCGGTTCATCAATCTTCGAGATGTCTTTGAAGAGTTGACGGAGGAATCTGTCGGGAGAAATCAGAGGTTCCACCTTGGTTCTGCTTGCCAGCGCCTTGATTTCGGGAGATACATGGGCTATCCATGCCATATCAGCAGAATCGGTCTTCACATCCAGGTTCAACTGGGGCTGGAGGAGCTGTAATTCCGAAGTAAAGGCTTGCATGCTCCTGGCACAACGGTCGGAGATGCTGGAACGTGCCTTCACCTGATTGCCGGCAGCAAAGATTTGCGGAAAGTGGGCAAACATGCGTCGGGCGATGCCCTGATGCTGAAGTGCACCGAGCCGGGTGAGCTTTCCACCATTCCCCCTGGCATTCTCCCACATCCTTGCCAGCATTCCCTTCACCTGCAGTCCGAGCGGAGTGAGATTACTCTCATCCTCGAAATGTCTGCATATCCATACATAACGGTCGTCATGCGCCATCCATCGGGAACCGTGGCGACCGTAATGACTGATATAAAAAGGAGTAAATCCGGCAGGAATAAGACCCGACGAAGGAATCAGGAAATCCTTGAGAGCATGCTTCTGGGAATCTGGCAGAGTGCCTTTCAAGGAATCAGGCACAAAGCAGGAGTCTGTCCCGAAAGTTCCAGTCTGCGCTGACGGACCTCCGGGATAGGCGAAATAAATGCCCCCCATCTGATGACGGGTTTGTGCTTGCATGGAAAGGATGCAACCTAACCATATATATAATAATGTAACTATTCTGTTCATTGCAGTTTACTTACTCATTGCATCAATGAGGATTACTTTGCAAATATAAGCAAAAAAATCAATATCTGCAATTTTTCTACAAAGAAAATACACTTTGAAGACAAAGTTTCTACATTTTTCTTTTATTATCCGGAAGAATGAGGAAGAAGAAGACAGAGCGCAAACACGCCGTATGCATAAATATACTGCATAAAACATGCATAAAACCAAACTTTCGAAACATTTTATCGCTAAAAATGCATTTTCCCTAATATTTATTTGGCAGTTTCGCATATTTTATGTAATTTTGCAACCGCAAACGAATAAAAATACAACGTATGAAGGTAAAAAATAGCAGATTGGAAACATTGAAGATGCTCATCTCTAGTCAAGAGTTGAGTTCGCAGGATCAACTCTTGCAAGCGCTCGCCCAGGAAGGATTTGAGATTACGCAAGCCACATTGAGCCGCGACCTCAAGCTACTGAAGGTAGCCAAGGCAGCTTCATCCAGCGGCAAATACACATACGTACTTCCGAACGATGCACTCTACAAGCGGGTATCCAACCATATCCCGATCAGCAACATGGCAATGGGAACAGGATTCCTCTCCATCAACTTCTCGGGCAACATGGTGGTTATCAGAACCCGACCGGGATATGCCAGCAGCATTGCCTACAACATTGACAACAGCGACATCACCCAGATTCTGGGAACCATCGCAGGAGATGACACCATCTTCCTCGTCAAGAAAAAGGGAATTACAGAAGAAGAGATCATCAATGCACTTTCGGTGGTTATTCCTGAACTCAGTCTGCACGACTGATTCAACCCATAAATAAAAAATAGAAACAAGAACATTATTAAATATTTAAGAGAAAATGGAAGAAGTTAAAGTAATGGTGGCTGACGAAAGTCACATCAAATACATCGACACCATTCTGACTACAATCGCAGAAGCAGCAAAGAAACGTGGTTCAGGTATCGCCAAGCGTTCACCTGAGTATGTGGCCACCAAGATGCGCGAAGCCAAGGCTGTTATCGCACTCCAGGGCGATAAGTTCGCAGGTTTCAGCTACATCGAAACATGGGGCAACAAGCACTATGTCACCACATCAGGTTTGATCGTTCACCCAGACTTCCGTGGTATGGGATTGGCTAAGCGTATCAAGAACCTGACCTTTACGCTTGCCCGACAGCGATGGCCTCATGCCAAGATTTTCTCTTTGACATCCGGTTCGG
>OIXW01000069.1_pt1 | contig 26016 bp, 17 predicted proteins | sample 1587951 | NCBI WGS metagenome assembly OIXW01 (sample SAMN03283239) | human gut metagenome | biome: human-associated habitat; material: feces | host: Homo sapiens | place: Peru | collected 2012
CCTTCTTTACGCATTTGTGGAGGTCGGGAGCAGTGGTGCAGATGATATCGCCCATCATATTGGTGACGAATGCGGTATTTACATTCGCTCCGTTCTCGTAGGTGATGGAACATGACACACCGATATAGGTGACGTTCTGCCTGATGCTGCTCATGGCTGGTGCGAAGAGAAGGAACGGTATGCCGCGCTCTACGTACCAGTTGCAGATCTTCGAGAAGATGGAGAACGGAGGATTGTCTATTACCACGCAGTTGTCGGGATAGTCGAAGTGCTCGAAATCTCCTCCAGGATAGAATGGGCGTACCACAGGGCGGTTGCCAATATCGAGGTGTTCTCCTGCCCAGTTTACTACTGCCTCATACACAGGTGGGGGGGTATAGCAGTCGTCTGTCGTCTTCTTCGGCTTGAATTTATCCACAAATTGCTCATAAGTTTCATTTTTTGCCATAATTTCTTCTTGTTTTAAAAATTTATTATTACCTTTGCAGCAAGACTTATGCGGCGTTTCACATGTCGGCTCTTATGAGTGCAGGCTACGGAAGGTTCATAAGTCTTTTTTATTTAGAGTAACCGCATTATGTAAACGATAAGACCTTCTGTTGACTTTGCTTTGAACTCTATTTCCTGATTATTGTAAACGGTTTTGAATACAGCAAAATCAAAGGCATGATGGAGACCATTCTCAGTTCTAATTTGTTCGGCATTCTTTATCCATTCATTTATGTGAGTGGCCACTTCCATAGTTTCTGCAACTCGTCTACTATTCTTACATTTAGAGTATGTTTCAGTAAAGAACTTTTTCCCGATATGCAATTCAACGCCATCTTTTGTGTGCACTGTTAATCTTGCACCTATCGTTCCATCGGGCATTGTTACTTTAGGCAAATGTTTGTCTGCCCAAGTTACTGTCGATTCTTGAATAGACTTACGTTCCTCCCTTGTTAGCCTTCTTTGTTCTCCTTCATTTTTTAGACGATGAAGAATCAGGCAAGCTTGACACAAGTTATTCTCAGGAACATCCCTCGCCAACTTGATTTTGCCCTTCGCCACATCGCAGTCATTACACCGCTTGATGGTGTAAGGGTTGTAGTCGGGCATGGTTTTGCCCTGCTTGCCACTGTTGAAGCGGAAAATGTTATATCGTTCGCCGTTCATGGCCTCCTCGCCCCTGCTCATGGCTTCAGCGTGCTCTGTGGCCGGATATTTCTGCTTGCGCACCTGTACCACGGTACAGCGGCAATTCCATCCATTCGGTGGGTAATAGGTTTCCCAAAAAGTATCGCTCATCGGGAGTGTCACCCCATCGAGGGCAGCGTGTTCCGGGCGCACCTTGTCATCCTTGGCCGTGCGGTACTGCAGGTTGTATCGGTCGCCGTCCTCACTGAACTGTTCCCACTTGGCCGCCATGGTGGCAGAAGCCTGTACGAAGTTGTATTCGGCGTGCAGATAGTTGGCATTGTAGGTACTGTTGATCTTCCGGACATCGTTCAGGAAGCGTTCGAACGGCTTTTTATTGCCATTCTCATCGAGCATGGAAGGGAAAGCCTCGTTGAGCTCGTGGAATGTCTTGATGCCCGAGAAGATGTAGTTGGAGCGGGTAAGCCGCTCGCGCATCTTGTCGCTCATCTCTACCTTTTGGAAGCCAGCATCAAGGATGCCTGCATGGGTGGTAATGAATTCCTGCGCCTCGTCGCTTGCCAGGATGTTGATGTCGAGCTGCGCCCCTTTCTGACGGAAGAGGCCTTTCATCATCTTGTTGAACTTACCAGTAAGCCGCGACTTAATCTCCTGCCACTGCTTATCGCCCATGAGCTGGATAGCGTCGGGCACGTCCATGCCTTTCAGTATCTCCTTGTATCTCGAGTGTAGCCCCTCGTAAGCTTCGGGGCTCAGTCGAAAAAATTCTTCAGGTCCTTTTTGTTGTCCTTGTCTGCAGGCTCGCTGCCGAAGAGTGAAGGCTGCTGGATGCGTTCGCCTACGGGCATATTGTATTTATCGGCGAAGTACTTGCCGTCCACCACGTATCGGTCGGATATCATCTTCTCATACTCCATCTGCTGCTCCGGGGTGTAGCTTGGGCTGTCATCCCATGCGAAGTGATAACCCTGCAGAGGGAAACCGTGGCTGATCATGCGAGGAATCAGCTGGTTGTTGATGGTGTTGGCGAGCAACTTGGCATCGCTCTCCACTAAGTTTTCAAACACCTTCAGGTGGGTTTGGCTCTGCGAGAGGCTGCTACCGTCCTCGATGGTCATGGTCTGGCCGATGATGAGTTTGGAGATTTCAGAGTTGGCACGATCCACACGCTTGTCGTAAACATTAAATGCGTCGCTCTTGGCGCTTTCTACGATTTGGATTTCTGTGCCCGTAGGCAGTACGGCATAGCCTGCCTGACCCATACGATCCATCATGTCGCTGATACGGTCCACCTCCTTCTGATCCCTGGATCCGGTGGTAGCAACACGTAGTGGCATGCCGAAGATCTCGCTGAAGACATCCCATGCCGCCAGTACGTTCTTCTTAGGTATGCAGTGTAGCGAAGCCTTGAGGTAGAGGCCGAGGTCGTCGGGTCTGCCCACCTCGATAAGGTTGCCCATCCATTCCGGCTCGTGGTAGTCGATACCCGTGGTCCAGTCCTGTCCGAGGTCTGTGATGACGCGGTGGTGCTCAGGGATGACGTACTTGCGGTCCACCAACTTCACCTCATTATAGGACAAGCATCCGTCTCCATCAGTTCCGAGGTCGCCCAACTCAATGAGTGAGTGTCCCCAGTAAGGAGTCGTAAGCACGAGGCGACAGAATTCCACGAACCACTCCTGCTCGAGGAAGTGATTGAGGTCGTCGTTGGGTGTGCCGTTCTTGTTCTCCAACTTGAAAGAGCGAGACATGACGAAGCCCTTTCGCTGGTCGATACAGCCAGAGAGGTGGGCATCTATCTCGGTGTCGCGATAGATGTCGTAGAGCGCCTGGCGGTTAGGACTCTCCACGCTGATGGCGAGTTGCCATGCGCGTCGCCACTTCTTGATGTCGCCCTTGGTGAGTGCCTCGGTGGTGCGCTGCAGTTTGGCGATGATGCTCTCCACCTGTCGGCGGTTGTTCTTGCCTACCAGTTCGATATCACCATATTTGGTTCTCCAGAGCTGCGGTTTGCCGAGAAATGCTCTCCAGGCATCCTCTATGCGGTCTTTAGCTCTATTCATGTTCAATCTTGCCATATTCTTTGATGTTTAATTTAAAAGTAAAAAAGCTATTTAAAGGTAAAAAAGTAAAAAGGTAAAAAGGTAAAAAGAGCCTTCTTACCGATTATTATTCCGACTAACACCTTACCAGCTGTGACGGTCGGGGCCGTTGCCATATGCCAGGACCCCGCCCTGCGAGATGTCGTTTCCGGCTTCGTCGGTGGCTACGGGCAGGTCGGGTACTATCTTACCTGCCTGTACTCCCTCGAGCCACTTGATGGCGCGCTCGTATCGCTCCTTGCGGGTCTCATAGCCCATGCGGTTGGGGAGCGACGCAGTCATGTTGTAGAGCGCGATGTCGGCTGTGTACATGACGAGCTGTCGGTTGCGGTCGTCGCCTTCCATGGCAAAGATACGGTCGGTGTCGTACTTAGGTCGCAGATACCCTGCCACCTCCTCCTGTGCCTCTGCGATGGCGTTGCTGATGTTGTCCGGGTCGGCACCCGTGATGGCCTTGAGCGAAGCTTCGCTGCTCACGACCTTGAAGTCTTCCTGTGTGATGAAACTCATAGTTTTTTTTCAATGTTAAATGAGAAGTTAAAAACTGCTACCATGAATTCTTGGGAGCCATGCGCTTGACTATTCTCGGAACGAAGGCAGCCACTCTGCCCTGCTTCTGCAGGATGTAGATAGCACCCTCATCGGCATCGGGCGCATCGTCGTGCGCACGGCTGCCGTGTTCAAGCGAGAGTGTCTGGTCGATGCCCACCTGCATATCCTCGGAGTCTCGGAGCGCCTCGTTGTAGAACACCACGCCACGCTCCCAGAGTGGAGCTATGGACTCGATGCGCTGCAGCTTGTCGGGCTTCTTGCGGTTGTCGGCCGTGATGGGCAGCTGGTAGCCCCGCAGGTCGCCCTCGGCGGCAAACTCATCGAGGGCAGTGTCCTGCATCAGGTTTCCCTCCATGAGGAACTGGATGCTGGCCCCCTCCTCCAGGCTTCGCTCGTAGAGATTGTAGAGCCATCTCACCATGGCGCCCGTGGTTTCCTGGCGCACGAAGCAGTCTATGAGGTGCAGTTCCTTGCCGATACTACCCCAGAGTCGGCACGCCTTGTAGTCGTTCTCGGTGGTGGACTTCCACGACGGGTCGGTATAGCAGACCAGGGCATCGTACTTCGAGAGCTTCGGCATACGCTTGTACTTGATCCATTCGTGCCGGAAGATAGTACCGTCCTTGATGGGGTTGTGCATCATCTCCTTGTTCCAGTCGCGGTAGCCCACGAACTCACGATAAGCATCCACCTCCTCGCGTGTCCATTTCTCCTTCCATGTAGGGTCTCCGTTCTTGTCCACGGCATAGACCTTGGAGAGAAACACGCCCTTGGTGTGGGCGATGTTGAAGAGCACGGAGTTCTTCGAGATGAGGTTGCCCACCATGATGAAGCGGCCACGGCCCACATCCAAGGAACCGAAGAGGGCCGACTTGACCCACGAGGTAAGCTCACGCACCCGCTTCTCGTTCTTGCAGAGCTCATCATCATCGAGGTCGTCGATGACGATATAGTCGGGACGTGCCTCACGGTCGCGCAGACCACGGGGACTCTGACCGCGGCCACAGGCCAGGAACTTGACGCCGCACTGTGCCTTGAACTCGCCATCGGTCCAGTCGCCGCCGTTAGGCTTCTGTTCTCCGAAATCCGCCTTGAGTCGGTCGTTGTATTCCAGTTCTGCCTGTATGTCACCCAAGAGTCGGCAGGCAGCATCCTCGCTCTTGCCCACGATGACCATGAAGTTGATGAGCCTGAGGGGCTGAAACATGAGCCACAGGGGCAGGAAAACGTCCAGATGGGTGCTCTTGGCGTGGCCACGAGGCCACATGAACACCGCCTTCAGGTTGGGCATAGACTTCACCTTGCGTGCTGCCAGGTTGTGGAACGGCGCATTGTGGATGGTGCGTAGCACCTTGCCGGTGGTCTTATCCTTGAGCTGCAGGAAGTGCGGAAAATAATATTCGCAGAAGGCAGCATAGTCCCTCTGCAGGGAAGCAATGCGTTTCTTCCGCTCTGTCTTGCTTTCGGGAGCCATGAGCGAGGTGTCGGTGAGCGCTGCTATCTCCTTGCAGTGTTCGCGCCACGCCTCGATGGCCTGTTTTTTCTCTGATAGTGTAGCCATCCTTCTTTGCTTAATTATGTATTAGAGTTCGCAACTGAAACCATTGTTCATCTTGTCGGAGATGAAGAGATCCTGGTAGTAGTTGAATGTCTTGAGAAGTTCGGGCGTGATGTTCGGGTCGGTCTGAGCGCGGAACTGCATCCACTTCGAGAAGGCCATGAACACCTCGATGGCATCCACCACGTTGGCTTTCTTGTCGAGTTTCTGAATGACGGACGAGAGTTTGGCCAGTCGGTCGCCCAATCCGGAAATCTTATCCGGGTCGCCGGACTCATTCACCTGACTGATGAGGGTGTCGATGGTAAGGAGGAGCTTGTTGACCAGTTCCGGTCGTGTGACGTTCTTGGCAGCTCGCTGCTCTTTCCATCCCTCTGTGTTGGCCCACTTGGATATGGTTACTCTGGATACCTCAATCTGTTCGGCTATCTCTGCCTGTTCCTTACCCGCCATATAGAGGGTTCGGGCGAGGTTCTTCTTACGTTCTAATTCTGCTTTTGTCATATTCGAATGTTGTTATAATGTGAATAGAAAACCACGAAGGCGATTGAAGCCTCGCGGGTTTGGTATTGCAAAATTGCGACTTTTTAGGCAATCCACAAAAATAGTGTGCAGCGGTTTCATAGAAGTGTGCAAGCATTTCATACTTTTTTGGAGGTTATGCGAAAAGTTAGTAATATTGCATCCGAAAAAAACTTTTAAAGGTAAAAAGGACTTTTAAAGGTAAAAAGGTAAAAAAGTAAAAAGGTAAAAAAGATATGAGCAAAGGTAAACGAGTAAGAATCAGTAACGAGAGCATCAACTGCTACGGCACCCGAATACTTACATCAGGTATCGACCTGGCACAGTACCAGCGCAACCCTGTGCTGCTCTACATGCACGAGCGCGGCAAGGTCGTTGGCATGGTAAAGGATCTGAAGGTGGAAGGTCAGGACGTGACGGGCGAATTGGTGTTCGACGAGGCTACGGAACTGTCGCGACAGCTGAAGAAGCAGTGGGAGTTCGGCAGCGTGAAAATGGTGAGTGCAAACTTCCAGGTCTTGGAGATGAGCGACGACAAGCAGTTGCTCGCAGAGGGCCAGCAGCGGCCAACGGTGACGAAATCGAAGCTCTTTGAGGTGAGTGTGGTGGATATTGGCGGCAATGATGACGCCATCGTTCTGACTCACGAAGGCAAGACAATCTCGCTATCAGAAGGACAGAATGCCATAGACGGTGTTCTTCCACTATTAGATAATATAAGTAAAACCCCATTAAAAAACAAAGAAATGGAATTAAAGGATTTAGCAATCAAGTTGGGTCTCAAGGAGACTGCAACAGAAGAAGAAGTGAACAACAAGCTCGCAAGCCTCGCCCTTGCGGTAGATGAGGCGACCGCCTTGAAGACCCAGCTGCAGACCGTCCAGGAACGGCAACAGGCCATGGAGCTGTCTGCCATCACCAAAGCCGTGGAGACCGCCATAGCAGAGAAGCGACTTGCCGCAGGCATGAAGGACCACTTTGTGGAGTTAGGCAAGAAGTTGGGTCTGGAGCAGTTGAATATCACCCTGTCTGCCATGCAGCCTCAGGGCAAGATTACGGCTACCCTTCACCGAACCGACACGGGCAACATCGTGGCAGAACCACAAGACTACTCGAAGTACGAGAAGTTGAGCGCCGTGCCTTCCAACGTAATGATGGATCTACACGACAATCACCACGACGAATTCGTGCGCCTCTACAAGGCAGAGTATGGATTTGAACCTGCCTAAAGGTAAAAAGGTAAAAAAGTAAAAAGGTAAAAACAATAAAAAGGTAAAAAATGAAAAAGAAAACAATTATCAAGATCATGACGGCATTGCTCTTCAATGCCATCATGGGTGGAATTATCGCAACGCTGTTGGGCTGCAGCGCTATTGGCGGTGCTATCGTGGCCTGTCTCATCGCTATCGCAGTGCCGGGCTTCATGCCTGAGGATGCTGCCCTCGACGGTGTGTTGACAGAGGTGTGGACAGGAGAGCTGATCAAGGCTCTGCGTGGAAAACTGGATGCAGCATGGCTCAACGGTGTGCCCGACCAGAGTTCGATTGTCAACAACGACGTGATTCACCTCGTGGATGTGGGTGCCGACCCTCAGGTGCTTGTCAACAACACCACCTACCCACTGGATGTCCAGGATCTGAAAGACGGCGATAAAACTTTCTCGTTGGATAAGTTCCAGACCAAGGTAGTACCCGTGACTGACGATGAGCTGTATGCGCTGTCTTATGACAAGATGGCTCGTGTCAAGGAGAGCTGCGCCAATGCCCTCAACGACGCCAAGTATGCCAAGGCTGCTCATGCGCTCTGTCCTACCAAGCACACAGAGAAGACCCCTGTGCTGAAGACGACTGGTGCGGTAGACGCTGCCACCAAGCGTGTGAAGCTCTGCATCGACGATGTCGTGGCTCTGAAGCGTAAGCTCGACGCCTTAGGTGTGCCTGTAACCGACCGCCGCTTGGTGCTCTGTACAGACCACGTGAACGACCTCTTGGAGTCCGACCAGGCATTCAAGGAGCAGTACAACATCAACCGCAACGATGGTACTGTAGGCCGCCTCTATGGCTTCGATATCTACGAGTATGGTGCTTGTCCTACATACAGCACTGCAGGTGTGAAGAACACCTTGGGTGCCACACCTAAGGCTGGCGAGTTCCAGTGCTCGTTCGCATTCTATGTACCCCGTGTGTTCAAGGCCACAGGCAGCACCAAGATGTACTACAGTCCTGCAGAGAGCGATCCTCAGTACCAGCGCAACTTGGTGTCTTACCGTCACTACTTCATCTGTATGCCTAAGAAGGAGGACGCCGGTGGTGTCATCTACAGCGGCTACCAGGCTTCATAATGAAGGCTTCAAATCTTCATCATATACTTAATATTAAATTCAAACGGTTAGAAAGGCGATGACAGACATGATTATGAACATACTGCAGTGGGCTATCCCGAGCGGCGGCATAGGTGCTGCCATCGCCTGGATAGCCAATCGAAAAGTAAAGGAGGCCGAGCAAGCAAAGCAGATACACGACACCTTCAAGGAGATGTATGGCGATGTGAGCAAGGAACTCCTCGCAAAACAAAAAGAACTGAATGATGCAGCAGAAGACAACGCAAAGGCTATCGAGGAACTCAACCGCGAGAACACACGCACGCGCCGTGCGCTCAATCGGCTCACGCGTGCCATCGAGGCTATACAGCTGTGCCCTCATCGTGCTTCTTGTCCTGTCAGTGGTGAGCTGCAGAACCAAGAAGGCGTTGCTGACACAGACGCAACAGGCGCAACAGGCAAGCAGCGTAAGCAGAGACAGCAGCGTAAGCCACGACACAACGCTGACGAAGAGCTGGACACAGACAAGGGTATCGGCTAACGAGCAGTGGCAACAGACGTGGCTCATCAGACCGATCGACGGTGGAGGTTATCGTATCGAGGGACACGGTCAGTCGAAAGAGCAGGCGCACACCTATGGGCTTGACTCTATTGGCAGCACCTCGGTGAGTTCTTCTTCCAAGACGAATAGAACGGCATCCGAAAGCCATTCTAATAACGTTGAAAGAAAGGAAGAAAAGAAACCTCCCGAACATGACTATGCGCTGTGGGTATATGTGTTTATTGCGGTGACTTTTACGGGTTATCTATTAATTAATCAATCATCAAAAAAAGAATAGAATATGGAACATATATTAGACGGTACCGACCTCATCCTGTCGGTTGGAGGCGGTGCGCTTGCCTTCAGTACGGGTTGTAAGATAACAACACAGACAGAGACTGGCGAGCGAGTGACCAAGGAAGCTGCGAGCGGCAAGTGGAAGGAGAAGTACGTGAAAAGCTACTCAGAGAGCATCAGTGCTGACAGTGTGGTATGTACGGACGGAACCACGGACGCTCCTACCTACGACCAGCTGAAGGACCTGCAGCTTAGCGGCAAGCCCGTAGACGTAACGTACAACGTGCGCGAGGCGGGTAAACGTACGGGTAAGACAACAGGTGGCTACAAGGGCAAGTTTATCATCACCTCATTGGATCTCGATGGTCAGGCTGGTGATGACGCCAAGTGCTCTATCCAGCTCGAGAACTGCGGCAAGGTGGAGAAACTAACCACAGGTCTGCAGGAGACGGCCACAGCGAGTCAATCTGATAGTGGCACAAAAGCAACCAAGTAACGACGCATAGGTTATGAATAAGGGTGCGTATGTTACTGTCGGCGGCAAGGAATTGCCATGCCGCCTGACCATGGGAGCCATGCTGCTGTTCAAACGCAACACGCAGAAGGACGTAAGTCAGATGAACTCCGGCGACATGGAGGACCTTCTGATGTTTATGTTCTGTTGCGTGAAGTGCGCATGCAAGGCCGACGGAGTGGACTTCGACACAGACTTCGAGACGTTCTGCTGCCAGATTACTCCCGACGACCTGAACGCCTGGAACGAGGCGATGGCACAAAGCCAGAGTGAAGATAAAAAAAAATAGCCGGCGAAACGTCGTCGGCTGATGATAGCGGATATGAGCCTACGGATGTGGAGCATCTGCAGGGCGTAGCGATGGGGTGTATGGGTATGGGTATGGATGACTTTTGCCGATGCACCCCTTCTGAGTTCTACGTAGCCTACGATGCCTGGTGGCAACGCGAGACGGAGCTGGAACACGGCAGGTGGGAGCGTATGAGGATGCAGTGCCTTTGCTCTCTGCAGCCCTACTCCAAGAAACGGCTCGAGGCGCAGGACATCATGAAGTTCCCATGGGAAAGTGAAGAACAGAAGGCATCATCTTGCCGAAGCCGGGAAAATGATCAGAGCCGTGAGGAGATCATGGCAAGATACAGAGAGGCGAAGAAAAAGGCAGGGATAAAATGAAATTATATATTATCATCCTGGCAGAGCATAATCACCCACAACAAGGTGCTTATAAACATAGTGATACCACACAGAATCAATAAATCGGAAGCCCAGCCTGGCGCTTTTGCTCCCATAACCCAGTCGCAGAGAACCAGTCCTATAATGAAGCTTGCGACGGCAATCCAGCCGCAGACGGTTCTGTCTTTCATCGGTGTAACTTTATATTCTGCCATAATGATGTTTAAATATTAACACGCTGCAAATATAGTAAAAAGAATCGAATAATCAAAATTATAAAGCAAAAAGTATGGCCAACGAGGTAAGATTTAACATTCGGCTCAATATTGACGGCAAGGAAAAGGTTGTGACGGCTACTACGGCTGTCGATAATCTGCGCCGTGTGGTAGACAACGCAAAGGGAGCTGCCGGTGCGCTGCAAGAGCAGCTCATCAATACCAATCAGATAGTGGAGAAATGGAACAATGTCTCCAATGCTATCGGACAGCTCTCGTCTGTACTAAACAATATTACCGCTGAAAGCCGCAGCTTCGGTGGTGCCATGGCGGCTGCCAATACCATGGCAGGAAAGAGCGGTGAGGAATTTGCCAAGTTGAAAGACCAGGTGGCTGAACTCTCTCACGAGGTTCCTATTGCCCGTGACAAGTTGGCAAATGGTCTCTACCAGGTTGTTTCCAACGGTGTGCCCGAGAATAACTGGATAACGTTCCTTAATAAGTCGGCCCGTGCCTCTGTGGCTGGTATTGCAGACCTTGAGGAAACGGTGAAGGTGACCTCCACTATCATCAAGAACTACGGATTGGACTGGGAGGCTGCAGGCTCTATCCAGGACAAGATACAGCTCACGGCCAAAAATGGCGTTACGAGCTTTGAGCAGTTGGCGCAAGCCTTGCCACGTGTCACCTCTCAGGCTGCCACCCTTGGCGTGAGTGTGGACGAGCTGATGGCGACCTTCAGTACGCTGACGGGCGTGAGCGGTAATACTGCCGAGGTGAGCACGCAGTTGGCAGCTATATTCACCGCCCTTATCAAGCCATCGAGCGAGGCTGCGCAGATGGCTCAGCAGATGGGTATCCAGTTTGACGCAGCCGCCATCAAGGCTGCAGGCGGCATGGAACAGTTCCTTCAGCAACTCGGAAAGAGCGTGCAGGAGTACTCGAAATCGAGTGGAGTTCTGGAGCAGGAGGTGTACGGCAAACTTTTCGGAAGCGCAGAGAGTCTGCGCGCCCTCACGCCGCTGATGGGTAACCTGTCGGATAAATTCAGCGAAAACGTGAGCAGCATGAAGAACAGCGCAGGAACTATTGATAATACATTCGATACCGTGGCACACACGGGAAGTTCAACCTTGCAGATGCTCAATAATAAGTTGGGAGAATATTCTGACACGCTGCAGAAGTCTATCGGCAACGTGCTGCCTTATATCAGTATATCCGCACAGATGGCTATGTGTGCGACTTCTGTAGTGTCATTATCGAAGACGTTTAATATCTTGGCAGTGTTATCCAAGTTGGCGAGAACAGGGATAGCGATGTTGTCCCCTATTGTAGAAGTATGTTCGGCCACCATGCGAGGGGCAGCTGTGAGTGCTGAGACCTTAAGACTCGCAATTCGTAGTTTAATGGTATCTACAGGTGTAGGTATCGCTATTGTGGCTCTTACTGAAATTATCGGGCATCTCATAAATAGCAATACTCAGGCTGCGGAGAGTGCAAAAAATATGGCGAGCGAAGAAGCCAAAGCTGCCGATGCTGTACAGAGTGCCTACGACAGCACGCTAAAGAGTACTTATGCCAATCTGATTATGAAATACGAACAGCTGAAAGATGGCTGGAAGAACCTGCGCAGTGAGCATGAAAAAACCGCATGGATAAAAAACAATCAGTCGGCCTTTGCCGAGTTGAAGATCAAGGTGAACGGAGTGGCTGATGCTGAAAACATATTTCGGAAGAATACGGGTGCCGTGGTAGAAGCCTTTACCCGAAGAGCGCAGGCTGCCGCCTATGCTGCCAAGTTGACCGAACTGTATCAGAAGCAGATTGGCCTTGTAGAGCAGAAAAATAAGGTTGTACAGAATATAGCTAATGATGCCAAAAAAGGCGGAAGACATGCTAAGGAAGGGGATGTTGTGCCTGAAAGCTGGCGAAGCGAAAGATACGGAAGAGTTGGTAATGACGGGCAGTGGCGGTTCACCAAGGTGGGTGCTGAGCGGTATAATGGCACCAACGTTTCGGGTGACAAACAAGTGGCCAAGATTGATAATTCCATTAATAATCTATCTAAGCAGATAGAAGACACAAAGAAGCAAATGGTTTCAGCTGCCAATAGCAACGGGTGGATAGATGCGGGCAAAACAACTTCCGGCACAGGTGGCACAGGCGGCAGAGTCGGAGGTGGCGGAACTACCAACCATACCCCATCTGTGGCCAACCCGAAAGACGACCCACTGAAGGGAAGTATCGACTGGTACACCAAGGCCATCGACGAGAAAAAGAAACAGCTGAGCGCCGCTGCCAACGAGGCTACCGCCAAGTCGCTGAACAGCGAGATGGAGGCACTGCAGCGCGACCTCTACTTCCTGAAAGTACGCATAGGCGTGGAGGTTCCGCCTCCTATCGAGGTAAAGAAAGACATCAAGCCTATGGCGGAGCAAGTGAAGGAGGCGTTCGACGATATGCAGAAGTATCTGAAGGAACACCCTCTGCAAGTACAGGCAGACCCCAAGGGCTTGAAGAAGATGACGCAGAAGCTGGAAGACCTCGACAAGATCAAGGGCTTGGGGAATATAGACCTTGGCAACTTCGAGAGCGTAAAGAAGTCGATGGAGGGCATACGAGGCATTGTCGACCCTACTGCAAAGGGCTTTGCTGCAGCTGGTACTGCCTGTCAGGCTTTGGGCGGTGCCATGCAGCAGTTGGGCAGCGACTCGGCAGCAGCCAAGGCAGGCTTGGTGATGGCAGCCATCGGACAGTTAGCGCTATCGTTGGCCACGGCGATGACCGATGCGGCTAAGCAGAGCTGGATAACATGGTTAGCCTTCGGAATATCGGGCACAGCGCAGCTCGTGAGCATGGTGGCGATGATCAGCCAGTTTGCCACAGGTGGTATCGTGGGCGGCAACAGCAAGAGCGGTGACCGCGTTCTGGCCCGTGTGAACTCTGGCGAGATGATACTGAACGCAGCCCAGCAGGCGCAACTCTTCGCCATCGCCAACGGAAGGATGCAGCCCACGGTGAATACGGACGTGCTGACAGGACTGATGGCAGGAGGCGCAGGCGGCGTGAAGGCTGGCAGCGTGGTGGGAAAGATAAGAGGCAGGGACATCGTGCTGGTGACAGCCAACGAGACCCGCCAGATGCGCCGTAGGTCGAACATCAAGATCTGATTGAAAGGTAAAAAGGTAAAAAAGTAAAAAGGTAAAAAAGCAGATATGTATATACACGGAAGTTACTGTAACGAGAGAGACGTGGAGGTGAAGGTGGAGATATTGACCCACGGCGACCGCACGAAGGAGGTGGAGATAGGTGGCGAGGGAAGCGACATCAGCTGGAGCGAGGACCCTGTGGAGACGAGCACACAGGTGAACGACAGCTTCGACGTGCTGCTGATGAGTCAGGCGAGCGTGAGGCTGCTGTGCCGTAACTATGTGGCGGACTTCTTCTGCTCGTCGTGCCGCGATGCGGTGGTGAACATCTACGAGGGCGGTCGCTGTGTGTTTGCCGGCTATGTGGAGCCTCAAGCCTTCTCACAGGGCTACAACGAGGTGTGGGACGAGGTGGAGCTGACGTGTGTGGACGCATTGGGTGCACTGCAATACAGTTTCTATCGGAACGTGGGTGCCGTAGGCTCATCGTATGAGAGTGTGAAGCTGCAGGCCCGCCAGCGCAGCTTCCATGACATCGTGAGCGAGATACTGAAAGGAGTGACGGAGAACCTGAATATATCGGGCGGTGAAAAGATGGCGGTGCTGTATGATGGCTCGAAGGCTATCGACGCTACCGAGGCTCACCGCTACTCTATCCTAAGCGACCTAAGCATCAGCGAGCTGCTCTTTCTTGGCGACGAGGAGGACGACGTGTGGACACAGGAGGACGTGCTGAGCGAGGTGCTGCGCTATCTTAATCTTCACATCGTGCAGGACGGCTGGAGGATGTACGTCTTCAGTTGGGAGACGATAAGGGCTGGTGAGGCTACGGCATGGTGCAATATAGAGGACGGCACGACAACCGTGCAGACCACACCGGAGAAGGTGACGGTGGAGACGGCCTTGGTGGCAGACTGCGACACACAGATAAGCATCGGCGAGACCTACAACCAGCTGCTGCTGACGGCGAGCGTGACGAAGACAGAGGAACTGGTGGACGACCCGTTGGACAGCGACTCCCTGGAGAGTGTGTACGGCAAGCGCCAACTGCTGCTGACGGAGTACAGTGCCGACGGTGAGGGATGGGCTGCGTATGACGGTATCGAGGAGATGGTGATGAACGAGGGTAAGACAACTTACGAAGGAGCAAAGGTGACCGACTGGTTCGCACTGGTGAAGAATCATCCCCGATGGACCTTCTATGCGCCCGACGGCAGGAACATGCTGGAGCTGACAAGCGGAACAGACCAGACACAGCTGATAGACATGCTGGGCAAGATGATGTGTGCGGCGCTGATAGTGAGCACGGGTAAGGTACAGAAGAGAGGCGACGGCTCGGACAACTCGCCCACGGCAAGCATCAGCATGACCGACTACATAGTGATAACGACCAACGGCAACGGCAAGGACACGGAGGGTGAGTACCGGCCATCGGCAGACGACATCAAGAACGCCATACCCTGCGCGGAATATACGGGCAACGTGGCGGGCGGTGTGCTGTCGCCAGCCGACCCGATGGTGACCAACTATGTGGTGATATCGGGCAAGATGGTGCTGAACCCGCTGATGAAGATGACGGACTACTGTACGACACTCTACAACAGATTCCTGTACGAGCAGGAACATCCGCAGATGTTCCCCTATTATTGGCACAAGACGGTGCCGAGCCGCAACAACAGCGACGGCAGATACTACACCCGCAAGCACTGGTGCGAGGCGCTGGAAGCGATAACGGGCAGTGCCTGGAACAAGGGACCCGACATAGAGAGAAACCCAGGTTTCATACCCTACACGGCAGAAGGTCCGCAGGAGTATGAGTATCAGTACAGTGCGTATGGCGACCGCACAGACAAGCTGTCGAAGGTGCCCATCCTGGCGTGTATGCTCATCGTGGGCGACAAGTGCGTGGTGGAGAAGGCTCCTGGCGAGAAGCTCGGCACGGACACGGCCGGTACCGGCAACGGCGAGAAGCAGGACTACGTGTGGCAGAAGTACAAGACCAAGGCCGAGTGCGGCAGTGATGACGAATACTATGCGCAGAGCTTCACCATCGGTGTAGACCCGAAAATAGACGACAAGATGGTGGGTACGGTGTTCGACGTGCAGAACAACGTGTGGTACTACGACGGTATAGATGCAGAAGGCACTGCCATCCCTGTGAGGTATGAGGATAAGGTGAGTGGACAGGTGAAGTTTATCATCCTCGGACCTGTCAACATTACCTGGGAGGAAATCGTGAGGCGGCATCCTTCGTTCTGGCGACATACGAAGTGGTCGACACGAAGCGTGCCACTCCTGGCACACACCTCGTCGATCATGGTGGAGAAGTTCGAGGTGAAGGTGGTGAGCGACAACGGAAAGGCTGAGGTGCCAGCTGGCGACAGCGACATCGTGTATATGAGTGACACGCAGGAGGCCTTCGTCAACAAGAAGGATGATCTGGAGTTCAAGATCACGACCGCGCTGACAGCCGCGGACTGCAAGAAACTGGGCGTGGGCAACAGTGTGTTCCTCTCTTCTCCTCTATGTACGGCTACTTCGACACCGCTGCTCTCGATATACAACAGGCGGACACAGGAACAGGCGAAGCCAGAACAGCACTACGTGAACGACTACTGGGAGGAATGGCACGAGCCGAAGGTACTGATGGAACAGAACTTCATGGATGAAGGCAGCACGGTGTCGCTGTTCAACCTCTACCGGCATCCTGCCATCGGCAAGACCTTCGCCGTGCAGGGCATCAGTCGTAATCTGACAGAAGGCACCGCACAGGTGACACTGAAGGAGATCGATTGAAAGGCTTTTAAAGGTAAAAAAGTAAAAAGGTAAAAAGGGCCTTCTTGCTTTTAAAGGTAAAAAAGTAAAAAGAGGATTATTGCTTTAGAAAGAGTTTAGAACAACATTCAAATCGTGTTAGAATATGATTAAAACGAAGATATACACCAAGCCCAAGAACACGGGCGCATCGGGCGGCAGTACAACCAGGGTGACCCGCCTGCAAGGTATTGCGACAGAAGCCGAATATGCCAGCAAGGCTGGGCGTGCGACTGAGGCAGACAAGGCTAAGGAGGCAGGCAGCGCACAATATGCAGAACAGGCTGGACATGCCGGTACTGCAGGTTATGCCACGAAGGCTGGAGAGGTGGACCTCTCGGCAGAGGCGCTCGATCACTTCGCACGCAAGGATCAGGACGAGACCTTCGAGGGGAATGTGGGGTTTAAGAAAAACGTGAATATCGAGGGCGCAGCTCTCTTTGCCGATGTGGTGGAAATGCTGAAGAAGCTGAAGGCACAGGGCGGCATCGAGACCGACTATGTGCGTTCAGCTAACTACGAGGAGGATACGCAGCAGGGCTTCGGGCTGTCGCGCACGAAGAACGGCGGCTATCGCCTGTCGCTGAGCGAGCTGGAGGTGTGGTGTAAGGCCATCTTCCACGAGCTCGAGATACGCAAGTTGAGTTATGCTGGCGGTAACGTCTATCTTTCGGGCGCAGGCTCGAAAATTGTGCACGTGGAAGAGCAATACTCTGCATCGGGTGTTGTGACAGGCTGGAAGTGTTATCTCCTGGCAGATGATGGCAGTACGGCGACGCAAAACCTGTGGCGCGTGAAAGACCAGGCACGCTGTCAAAGCTTCAATATCCTCGAAGGAAAACACGAGGGTGTGAGCAATAAGAGCTACTGGCGACTGGTGGCAGAGGTGAGTACTCAGCCTGTTGCCATCAAGGCTGCGGACGGTACGGCGCTGTATGGTGGTAGACTGTTTGACTGGGTGACATTGTCGGCTACTGACTGCATGGCGGGCAGCGATACGCCTGCAGCTGGCGACACTATCGTGCTCGATGGTGCCAGTGAGGATACAACACGCCAAGGAGTATTGATGCTTGAGAGTACTGGCAATGGTACACCTCGCATAGTGGGTCTGCGTGGCGTTAACTCATATACGCATGAGGGCAAGGAGATATTCGTGTTCTCGCCTAACGGATCAAAGATCGTAAGCTCTGCCATCGAATGGGTATCGAGTATTGGTGACACGATACACCTTGTTAATTACAGAGGCGAGTGGCAGAAGGGCGTGAGCTACGGCCATTACGACCAGGTGAACCACGATAACGCACTGTGGACTTGCGTCAACCCCAACGGCTGCAACTCGGAGCCGAAAGACGGAACTTCGGACTGGCAGAAGGTGCTGTCGGGAGAGAAAGGAGAACAGGGGGCGCAGGGACCTAAAGGAGAAACAGGTGTCCAGGGACCTCAGGGCGAGAAGGGTGATGATGCTGTTACCTACACCCTTGAGGCGTCCCCGAGCTATATCAGGCTTAGTTCTGATGGAAGTATCGACTACACGAATGGATATATCGACAAGGGCGATGAATATGGGAGCGACAAATATCTTGTAGTTAGAGGCTATAAGATGGTGAAAGGCGTGAGAGTCAATCGCTTTTCAACGGAAGCGAGTCCAGTTACCTTACGACTCACCATTAACGACGGAAGTGCGTATAGCGAATACACTCCATCTGACGGCGATTCTGTTTCCATCGACTTCGAACCTAAGTACGATAGCTATTACAGTATGTTGCAAGAGATAAGTCTTTCGGGGCTAAATTCGGTAAGAGTTGATATGTGCGAGGGAAGCGAATATAATCCAAGCAAAATTCTCGCTACCTGTGACATACCTATCACTCAGAACGGTAAGGATGGACAGAAGGGTGACCAAGGCGAAAAGGGTGAACAGGGCATTAAAGGAGATAAAGGAGAAGATGGAGCAAAAGGAACAGACGGAGAGGATGCTATCTCTATTCTTGTAGAAGATGCTCCGCTCGTTTTTGACACAGATGACAATGGAATTGTACCTGTTAGCATATCAAAGGCTGCGAAGGTAAAGGTAATGAAGGGTAACCTAAATATCTCAAATAAATGCAGCAATATTAGCTCAAGGGATAATTTGTGCGTAAATTGCAAATGTGGTGCAATACAGAAGGATGGATATATCGAAGTATCTGTATCAGGCAGTAATATTGCAAAGAACGATGTAATTGTTGACGGGGTAAATCAAGGACAGGTTTCTGCAACATCAGGCTATGCGGTCGCACAATTTGTTTACGCTGGTGTTGTCTATTTTGTGCAAGTTCCATTCTCGGTGAACGTATCGAAGTATATGGGTAGTGTGAAGGCTACGGCAAAGCAGTATCAGTCGAAGTTTGAGGCATTGGAGAACGACCTGAAAGGAAGTAATCCTACCGTACTCAACGCCTACACATCTACTATCAAGCAGACAGCAAAGGAGATTACTCTCAGTGTGACTCGGAACCAGCAGGGACGACACAACCTACTACGAGATACGGCGCTGACGAGACGAGGGGAAATAGCGTACTCGGACGACCTCTTTCAGCCTACGATAACACAGGGCGTGAACGGCCATAATGCCATCCGCTTCTCGGTGACTGGTGACGGAAAGCCTCAGTACAAAGGACTTTTCTGGGGACAGCGCGTCAACGGCATCGCTGTGAAGAAGAACACCGACTACACTTTCTCGGCATGGATAAAGTGCGACACGAAGGACTTACAGGTTCTTTCGGAGGTGTTCAAGATGGCTGCGCTGAATAGTGGTAGAGGGGAGAATATTCGTGCAACAAGCGGCGACATGTTGTGGCAGACGAAGGAGAACGAGGTGAACCAGTGGAGGCAGGTGAACTACACCTTCAATACGGGCAACGCAGAGTTTATCGAGGTGAATATCTTTGTCTACAATGGCATAACCGTGGACGGAACCTTTGGTTATACTGCCTCGGGCAACGGATGGATATGTATGCCAATGCTGGAGGAAGGAAGCGAGTACACAGGCTGGACTCCTGCGGAAACGGACTATGACTATGTGGGAGGAAACCTTTTGGAGGACACGATGGCACTGACCAGATCGTCTGACAACAGCAATCTCCAGTTTGCCAGCGGACTGATTATGTTTAGTAAATACGAAGGCTGCTACGGTATATTGTACAACAAAAACAACTCGGCAGAGTCTCAGCTCACAGAAGCCTTGCAATATAAATTTCCAACAACAGCTACCCTTTCTGGGCAGGCGAGAATAGTAAAGAATCAGGACTATGTGTTCTCCTTCGTTGCCAAGGGCAGCGGGAACATCAACGTTTTTCTCTATGGAGACAGCGTTCATGCAAACGTATTTACAGAAACCTGCGAAGGAAACGTATATCCGGTCGGCTGGGCTGACGGATACACACAGCTCGCACTCACCTCGACCTATAAGCGGTACTGGGTGCATTGGCGAATAGAGGACTATACTGGCGAGGGAGCAGAGGTAATTCCTGACAAGGTGCTGATATGTGTTCCAGGCGATACTGAAGCTTGGGTGACGAAGCCGAAGCTGGAGGAAGGTGCGCAGCTCACTGATTATACAGAGCGGAAGACCGACCTCATCGACAGAGCCACAGCCAAGGCGGCAGGCATTGAGATTACATCGAAAGGAGTAACCCTGTATGGCGAGAAAATCAAGGTGGAGAACACGCTCTCTACCGGTCAGACTACGACAGCAGCACTCTTTACAGACGGAGCCATCAATGCGGCTCTGATACTGGCGCAGATGCTTACATCGCAAGGACTCAATGGGCAGATGGTAAGGATAGCGGACGGCCTTATCAATATCTACGGCAAGGCAGGAACAGCCAACATCCGCTTCGGTCTGAACAGTTCGGGGCAGGCCGTGCTGTCGTACTACGACGACAACGGGAACTTTCTTTACGACCTCGGCCCTGCTGGTATTGCCTCGATGAGCAAGGTCGATGCGAAGATAACTTCTGTGCAATATATCAAAGCAGAGGACGCAGGACTGACGACTCCGCTCGGAGAGAATGTAGATCTTCCGTGGGTTGACACAACGAAGTCGTGGTACACGGCAACGAAGGACAACAACTACATTCTTTTCGTTAAGGGTGCGACGGGTAAAACGACAACCCTGTATCGTTACTCAGCACCAAGAGTGAACGGAAAGATAGTAGCCGACTCGGCCAACGGGTTGGGTTCCTACAACCTTGCGAGCGCAGCCGACGGAAGGACGTTCACGAGCCACACTATGGTGAAGAATGGTGCGCTGACAAATCTTGCAGATGGCGTGTTCCTTACTGCGGATGCTAAAGCCTACGACAACACAAAACTGGTGCCTTCCATCAAGAAGGGACAGAGCGTGACAAGGCCATCCTTCTATGTACAGATAGCGTCCTTTAACGCAAAGTTAACGACACTCGGATTGCTCGGAAAAATCTATTCAATACAGACAGAAATCACTTTCGGTAATCTTGACACAGGAATAATGAGCAACAATAAATACTAAGCGAATATGATAACATATAAGGAATTGTATGCTACGCCTTTGGAAACGAAGGTTGCGACATGGAAAAATAACGAGGTGCGTCTTGCTGTGAACGAACGCAAGACAGAAGACGGCGAGTATCTGTACGACTGCGTGCTGCTCGATATGAATACCGATGCGGAGCCTACCGAGGAACAGTTGACAGAGGCTCTGAGAAAAAAGTGTATCGAGCAGATAACGGAGTACGATAAAAGCGCAGAGGTGAATACGTTTTATCTCATCGATAAGGCGTACTGGCTCGACTTCGAGACAAGAGACAGAGTGTATCAGGGCAACGAGCGACTGAGACGAATGGGGAGAACGGAAACGACCCTGTGGCTCGACGGAGAGTGTTATACCCTGCCTATTGACACAGCTCAAGACCTCATCAGTAAGATAGAAGTCTACGCCAAAGACTGCTACAATGTTACGCAGACTCATCTTGACAAGGTTGCTGAGCTACAGACGATAGACGCATTGATAGCCTATGATATTACGGCAGGTTATCCAGAAAAAGTACGATTAACAATTTAATTTTATAGCTACATGAAGAAAATCGTTAAAGGTAACGACTTCACACTGATAAAACAAGACATTGAATGTTAAGACAAATTATTTAATACATAATTATGAGAAAAATTGAAAGAATTTTTGTGCACTGTACGGCAGGCTCGCAGAGTCAGTCTATAGATGATCTGAAGGCAGAGTTCCGCAGAAAAGGCTGGAAATCTCCCGGTTATCATTATGTAATCTCCCCTGACGGAGGTTTTCATCAGCTTCTACCTATCGAGCAGGTGAGCAACGGTGTGCAGGGTTATAACAGCACCGCTGTTAATGTTGCATATATCGGGGGCGTAGATTCTCACGGGAATCCTGTCGATAACCGAACAATAGAGCAGAAGGAGGTACTCGTTAATCTCCTGCGTGAATTACACAAAATATTTCCTTCCGCTCAGATTCTTGGCCACCGCGACATCTGGGGACCGGATAAAAACAAGTGGAAAAAGATGTGTCCCTGCTTCGATGCTGCTGCGGAGTATAAGAACCTGTAGTTTTATTCCTCCTCGTTAATATAATAATCCCCTCCTAACATAGTTATAATCAAATTATAATGATGTTAGGAGGGGATTATTGAAAATATACGCTTCGTTTTGCGAATTGAACATTTCGTTTTACAAAACGCTAACATTTCGTTTTGCGGATTATAGAACACTCCGTTTTCATCAGCAACAGGAGAAAGAATATAATCCTCTTCTGGATTCTTTCTACTATTACGCAATTGAAGCAGTAATTTCATAAACTGCATTAAAGATTCGAGATACTTTCGTCTTTTACCTTCCAAATTACGGATCGCATCTTTTAGATTCTCATGAATATCAATGCCTGCTTCTCCAAGAATTCTTTTGAATTCATCGGTCAGCACCACTACTTCAGGATCCCAATTATATTGTTTTGCAGGATTTCTAAAAGAACGCAAACGCATACCATAAGTACAGAGCGTCCACTTTGTACGTGTACCATGCGCCTTCTGAGTGAATTTATCGTAATCAAATTCAAACTCAAACCAGTCTCTCTCCTCGTTGTAACGAATCTCGTCAAATTTACTAAAGAACTCCTGCGCCTCAACTGCATTCGTATATTTCGTATTAAAGAGATTGACAAAACCTGTAACTGGGTCTATCTTTGATGTGTTCCATGCAGGAATATAGAACAAAAATCCGCTTTGCTTTCCTAACTTTTGGAAACTAACAAACTTACTCGTTAATTGGTAAGCATTCAACAGCCCACCCGACTGTGCAGCATCTGCCTTCTTGTCAACAAGATAGTTAAGCTTGTCTATCAACATTTTCTCAAATTTCTGATATACTTGCTTTTCTACCTTTTGACGACCACGCATAAATCCCATGTTCAGATCTTCCAGTACAACAATGGCATGATATTTAACCATGAGCTGTGTAATCTTGTGGATAACCTGAGACAAATAGCCCTCTTTCAGCTCTTTAATATTCTCTATGGTTTGCCAACTTTGACGGGCTTTAAGGCGTTCTTCTTCACGAGCATCCAATAAATCGTGATAGTTGGTACGGTATGTGTTACCATTATATTCATTCACGATTTCGTTGAGAGTGAATTGCTCCTTGATGTTGCCTTGCATATCAATAACAACAAGATAAAGCAAATGACGTTCGCCACGATCAATGCCTATTATATGTGTATCATCTGCTTGTTGCAGATATTCCCTTACTTGTTGGTTGATATTCTCAGCTCCCACACTCTTGAAGTTCATAGTGATTGGCACATGAAATAAGAACTTGTCAACCGTGTAACGACGATCCTTTACGAGGTCGTATTCAAACACACTCTCCTTCTTCTTATTATCCTTATTCTTATTTTGAATAGGATGGTTAGCAGGGTGGGTTGGATGAGTATTTTCTATACTTTTCTTACGATAGAACATCTCTGCCTGTCCGTTAAGCTTGTAAACTACATCTGCCAGATTACGTTCATCAAACAATGCCTTCCAATAAAGAGTATGCATATTTGGAGTGCCCTTGCTATTCGCAGAGAAATCCTTATTGTAGATTTGGAACAGATACATCTTTTTATCCTTAACAAGTTGATTTATAAATGATTCTGAAACATTCGTAAACGACAAATTATCCAACAACGAATTAGCATCTTGAAAGAATGCATCTAGTGACAAATATGATTCAGGTCTCAATGAAGAAAAATCATATATGCAAGTACTATCATAGCTATTCAAAAAATCCATACAGAATTTTATCCATACGTTTACAGCATGAGCATAACCTACATTATCACCAGTAGCATTCAAGTATTCCTTTTGGAATTTCTTATACTTTCCATAAAACACATTGTTTAAATCAAAGACTTCCTTTGTTATCGTCAACGGCTTTTTAAACGCCTTGCTATTTAAGACGAAATCATCAGTATTAACCTTGAAATATGCTTGTACAGCTTTTAATTGTGTACTACACTTTGGTATCATTCTTTCCACGTGTGTTAAGGATTTATACACCATCTTCTCATAGCACTCCCCTTCTGAAGGCATCGCTTCTCCCAATAAATTCTTTGAGTCTTTGTTCATAATAGCAAGATAATACAAACCATTACGTCGTAAGATAATGGTTGCATTGTCTTTCTCCTTATTAGCATGCCAACCAGCAAGCAATTGAGGATTTCCAAAGTAAAGTTTAATCTTCTTTTGAGAATATGGCTTACGAGTCATATAATTATGTACCATATTATACAGTGGTGTAACTGTATCTAGCTCTGTCCACAAAGAAGCCAATTCGCCATAGAAGCGTTCGTCCTTATCGCTTTCGTCACCCTTACCCAATAGTGGTTTGACAAAGTGTTGTAAAGACTTAATCGCATCCAGTAATGTTCTGATTTTGGTTACATTCGGATCGTCTTGCGCCAATTTCTTTTCGGTAGGATACGGGGTATCTAACAAGTCTGAAATGTCAGTATAAGCATTCTGAATAAGAGCAAACAGATTCTCACGCGGCATAGTTGGAGTGTTTACCGCACCAAGTGTAGCAAAATATCCATCTACAGCGTGTATATTATTTTCGTCCGTTTCATTCAGACAGTCGTTGATGTATTGTATGCTAAAACTATCAGCCTTTTTAAATATGCCTGAAATTCTCTTCTCATAATCCTCTTCCGATTCGTTACGCGTTCTGGTAGGTGCCACATTCTTGATGTTCTGCATGATGGCATTCTGAATCACACACCAATTTCCAAACATTTTCTGAGAAATATCAGTTAATTGCAAGTCGTTGCGTACGAATATACCATTAAGATTATAATCAGACAATGAGCATAGCAATGACTTTAGCACCTTGTCGCCAAGTACATTTTCGGATAGTCTTTTATAACAGTCATTGATAGCATTCAAGACTTCCTGGTCGCTATTGAACTCTTCAGGCAACCATGATATAGCATTTCTGTCGCTAAGAATTTGCTTAAACAGAGCCTTAAGTTTTGGTATTTTTTCATCCTTATGGTGCTGATTATATTTGTTGATGTATTGATTTATACCTTTTATATTGACATTATTTTCCTCATCGCTTTTTCCACCAATTATTGCATTATAGACATCAATCTGCTTTTGGGTAAGAAGCATATTGTAATAGTCAAGCTGGAACATCTCTTGAATACTCTCAATATTTAAGTATTCGGAAAAATCAGAGTACAACTCTCCCATGTTAGCCTGTATCTCTGGTCTAGCGATAGCTTTTTTGAAAGCCTCCATATTATCAATGAACTTTGGAAGGTTTTCATTGACTAAACGATAGGCAATACCAGTTGACTTCTCTTCCGATGTATACATGTTTTTGCGGTTTTTGTGGAAACCCTCAAAATATGTAGTAAAGCCCCAGAATTCTTTCACAAGTTCCTTTGCTTCGTCTTGCGACATAGAATCAAGTTTGCTTGGTTCTGCAGTATTGATAAACTGAATCAAATCAGAATCAATAATCTTATTTTTGTCCTCTTTATCCTTGTAAGACTCTATGAGATTTTTGCCAAACAAATTAGCATAACCCTTGTCCTTTGTAAGTTTATTCGCTATTACAGAGCGAAGATTTTTCTGGATTTCCTTGAATGTTTTGTTTGCGTTTTCATCATTTGATTTTGACATGTAGCTTTCATAATATTCTTCCAATGAGTCTTTTTTGCCTTTATTTTCAATTGTCAAGCAACCATCATTTAACACTCTATCAATAAAAGCCTTGTGATATTCATCAATCAATTTCTTTACTCTCACATAGCTTGCAGCTCTGTGTTCGTCTTCATCCAACAAACCACTTTTTATAATATTATCCAAAGTGTCACCAATAGGCTTCGCTTCAAAGCGCAAAGTCTTTGAAAGTGGATAAAGTCTTTTAAAATCTTCAAAATTCTTAGCCATATTATTTATTTTAAATTGTTATTGTTCATTTTCTCCAGCAAGTTCATCTTTACCTTATCAGCTATCTCCCTCGCCTCCTGATAGCACCCATCAATTTCTTCATAGGTGTATGCATTCCGAGCCTCAGCGATGCTT
>OIXW01000072.1_pt1 | contig 25945 bp, 23 predicted proteins | sample 1587951 | NCBI WGS metagenome assembly OIXW01 (sample SAMN03283239) | human gut metagenome | biome: human-associated habitat; material: feces | host: Homo sapiens | place: Peru | collected 2012
AGCGCACCCCTGATAAGGGTGAGGTCGATGGTTCAAATCCATTCAGGCCCACCATTTCTAAAACTGTTAAACATGGGCCTGTAGCTCAGTTGGTTAGAGCGCACCCCTGATAAGGGTGAGGTCGATGGTTCAAATCCATTCAGGCCCACCATGTTTATTTAAAATTTCTTTGGGGCCTTAGCTCAGCTGGGAGAGCGCCTGCTTTGCACGCAGGAGGTCAGGAGTTCGATCCTCCTAGGCTCCACCATTTGAACACTACAGACACTTATGTGTCTGTTTTTTTATACCTACTATTAAAGGACAGCCGAGGCTGTCCTTTTGTGTTAGAATACGTATTCTTTTAATCTTTGCATAGCTTCCTGTAATAATGCATGTGGTAATGCAATGTTGAGTCTTATACCCCATGGATCATGGAACTGAACACCACTTTGCCAGTCTACACCTACATCCCATCCTTTTTGAATCAGTTCATCAATCGTCAGATGATTCTTTAGACAGTAGTCTTCACAATGTAGGAACACCATATAAGTACCTTGCGTCTTTGATATTTCAATACCTTCTACATTATTTGTAATAAAGTCGTAGGTATATTTCACATTCTGTTCAAGTACTTGATTTAATTCATCCACCCATTCAAGTGATTCTTCACGATAAGCACCTATTAAAGCATGCATGGATAAAACATTCATATTGTTGTAATGTGTCGAAGTGGATACTTTATTGAGTTGCTCTCTTAAATAGTCATCACAAATAATATGATAGCTGCCAATAAGTCCTGCTAAATTAAATGTCTTACTTGGTGCATAAATAGAGATTGTGCGTCTTTTAGCATCTTCACTTACACTATAAGTAGGAATATGCTTATATCCAGTAAATACAATATCTGACCAGATTTCATCTGATACGACAATGACATTATTTTGTTCAAAGATATCCATTGCCTGTTCAAGTTCTTCTTTTTCCCATACACGTCCACATGGGTTGTGAGGAGAACAGAGAACCGCTAAGCGAATATTATTGTCTTTGATACGCTTGTCCATGTCCTGATAATCCATGCGCCATATACCTTCTTCATCCTTTACAAGAGGACTTAATTCAGCCACTCGACCTGTATCATTTAATACAGTTGTAAAACCTACATAAGTAGGGCTATGAAAGAGGATCTTGTCTCCTGGCTTTGTAAAGGCATGGATGGCACTTGCAAGGCATCCTAAAACACCATTTTCATAACCAATATACTCTTTCTTTAAATCATGAATGTTATTTCTTGTCTTCTGCCAATACATGATGGCTTCATAATAATCATCAGAAGGATAAAAATAACCAAATAACGGATGTGCGATACGTTTATTGAGAGCATCCATTACACTTGGTGCTGTCGCAAAATTCATATCAGCGACCCACATTGGAATAACACTAAAACCTTCTTTAGGGAAAGTAGGTTTCTTGACATGCCCTTGAGTAGAGCCGACAGCATCTATCGCCATGGCATCTTTTCCTTTTCTGTCAATGATTGTTGTAAAATCGTACTTCATATTTTCTCCTTATTATTATAATAGGATGACTTGAAATGTTACTTAATAGACTGCATTCAAAATAGTATCGAGTGAATAATGTCCTTCTTTATAATCTACTATGATTGCTGTCGCATTATCTGGAAATCTTAAGCGTGCATCATGAGGTACAAGTGTTTTCACTAATCCATAAAGCGAACAGCCATGTCCGACTACAAGTATTGTGTCATCTTCCTGGCTATTTGCTAGAATATCATTGATTGCCTCTACTTGTCTTGTAATGACACTATGAAGATCTTCTCCAGCATAAGGTCGATAATCCATTTCTAGTGTATCCACCCAATCAGCTGTTTCTACATGTAGTTTTCTTACAAGCTGTGTATTGATTCCTTCTAAGATTCCAAAATTCACTTCTTTTAAGCGTTTGTCATAAATAGGTGCAATATTATGACCTTGAAGTATAATCTCTGATGTTTCTACCGCTCTACCAAGCGGTGATGTATAAGCCTTGTTTATACAATAATCCTTCAATTGTAGAGACATGTTTTCTACCTGTTTAACACCTAATTGTGATAAAGGCGAATCACACCACCCCTGTGTTAAATTGATTTCATTAAAGTGTGTTTTACCATGTCTTACAAATATAAACTTCATTGATTATTCTCCTTTAAATACAAAGTGTAGATGATGCTTATTCTTATCTAACAAGAATTCTTCATGTGTCTTAGCACCCCATGTATCATCTCCTGCAACGCCCATCTGCTTCTCATTAATACATAATACTGTCTGATATGCTTCAGGTAATTCATCATGATGACGTGCATTCTCTAATTCATAAGGTGTGTAATGTAAAGCTGACATTTCAAAATCATCGCCCTCTAATAATAATACCTTATTTTCACCACGAATCAACACTTCCTTAACATGTGTTCTATTGCCACATTCTTGTGGGTAGAGATAAGGTGTACAGTTGTCTGTGACATTATAATCATATCTTCCAAGCATTGCCCCTTTGTTTCTATCTATATAGTTTTCTTCTGGACCAAATCCATAATATGAGACATGCTCCATATCCTTATATAACTGAAATAATAAACCAAATGCAGGCATTTCAATATTGGATGCAAGAGGCTGATATGACATATCGACTTCTACTTTTCCATCACCATATACAGTATATGTAAGATAAAGTAGTTCATCTCCTAAACGAGGCAAATCATATGTATATTCAATCTTGCATGATGTTTCTTCTTGAACTACTCTCACAAATTGACATTTAGCATATAAACTTGCAGTGAGCCATTCCCCATAGCGATAGCCATATTTGTTTTCCACATCATTATTTGTAGAAGCTCTAAAGAAGTTTGGTTTTACAGGCACACGAATGTATTCTTCTTGATGATAACGATAAGACACTAAACCCTTCTGTTTTGAGAAAATGACATTGAAGTCCTTTCTTAGTACACCAACATTTAAATAATCTTCTACAACTTTAACTGGCAAAGAAGAGTTCTTTACTGTTTAAGGTTCATAATCATAAATATATTGATCATATGCATACACCTGATTATCTTTCTTTAGATAAATATTCAATGCATATTCTTTATTACCTTCAACCGTAAATGGATTTTTTATTGCAGCTGTGTTTTGTGGTGCACATTCAATAATAATATTCTGCGACTTAATGACATATCCATCACATAACAAATCAATCTGTAAAGTGTATTCATTCAAATCAGTAAATAAGTATCTATTATCTAATTTGATTTCCTGTTCATTGATTGTGAAATCTACATATTGATAACAATACTTCACTTCCTGCATCTTAGGTGTATTCTTACGATTCGCAAAGACTAATCCATTACCACAGAAATCATAATCACTTGGTCTTTCTTTAAAGTCTCCACCATAACAGAGCTTTCCATCATGATATAATGCCTGGTCAATATAATCCCAGATAAAGCCTCCCTGATATAGACGATATTTCTTTTCTAAGTCAATATACTTAAATAAAGCCCCATTACTATTCCCCATTGAGTGTGCATATTCACATAGAATAAATGGTTTGTCCTGATGTGTACTTAAATACTTTTCTATATCCTTTGTATAAGTATACATCTGACTTTCAATATCACTTGTATCATTATAAGAACGATCATGGAAGATACCTTCATAATGAATAACGCGTGATTGATCTTTGTTTCTTAAGAATTGAGACATTTCATAGAGATTCTTACCTCCGTGAGATTCATTCCCTAAAGACCATATAACAATAGAAGGATGATTCTTATCTCTTTCATACATTGAATTGGCGCGATCTAGAATAATATCTAACCATTCAGGTTTATTATCAGGAATGATATGTTCCTTATCGAAGTACTCACTCCATGTACCATGTGTTTCTAGATTCACTTCATCAATAACATAGAGTCCATATTTATCACATAGATCATAGACGAAAGATTGATTAGGATAGTGTGATGTACGTAATGCATTGATATTATGTGCCTTCATATTTAAGATATCCTGTTTTGTTTCTTCATAAGATACATGTCTACCTGTATAAGCAGAAAATTCATGTCTATTGACACCATGGAAGATGATTCTTTGACCATTGATACACATAATACCATTTATGATTTTAAATTCTCTCACACCAACCTGCTGGCTTATACATTCTACTAAACCTTCTTCATCCATCACTTCAATAATTAATGTATAAAGGTGTGGTTTTTCTGCAGACCATAAATGAGGATGATCTAATTCAAATTGAAGTGATGTACTATCTTCTTTTATTTCACTCGCAATAATTTCATCTTTATATTTTAAAGTATAAATAATCTTTGTAGGGTGAATAACGGTTGGATTCACTTCTACTACAGCATGATCATAAGTATCATTAATATGAGTTAGAATCTTTATATCTTCTAAATGAGTATGAGGCACCATTTCTAGTTCTACATCTCTAAATATTCCTGAAAAACGCCAGAAATCCTGGTCTTCTAGCCAGCTGCCGCTACTAAAGCGATACACATTCACTGCAATCTTATTGTTTCCTTCCTCTATCAAAGATGCAATATTAAAGCGTGATGGTGTAAAAGTATCTTCGCTATAGCCGACAAAAGTCCCATTAACCAATAAAGCCATTGCGGATTCTACACCTTTAAAAGTAATATAAACATCTGTATTATCTTTAATAATTGAAGAATCAAAATAAGTAATGTAGCTGCCGATTGGATTATGTTCAGGGATTTCTCCTGGTATGATCTGTTCAGTTGCAGACCAAGGATAGATCTGATTGACATACATAGGTGTTCCATAACCTTGTAACTGAATATGTCCAGGAACATTGATTTCATCCCAGTTATCACTGTTGTAATCCTTATTAGAAAAATCTTTAATTAATTGATTAAAACCATTAGAATAATGGAATTTCCATTTACCATTTAAAGAATAGATATAACTACTCTTATTTGTATGCATCTCTTCTAGAGATGCATAGCGATGTATTGTGGCATGTGCCTTTTCACAATTGATATTAAATACCTTTGGGTCTTTGACCCATTCATTGTTCATTTCCATATGTTTTATCCTCCAAATATCATTATAAAAATATGAGAATAAATAGAAATGGAACAGAGTATAATGTAGGGTAATATAGTATAATATTGTATTTTTTTACTTTCATTGAGATATAATAAGTAAGAGGTGATTTATATGGAAGACTTAGAAAAAATATTGAAACAACTCTATCTTGTCTCAGGATTGAATATGTCAATCTTTGATATCAATCAGAAACTACTGGCTTCTTATCCTCATAATAAATCTCAGTTTTGTCATGAGATAGAGAAGAATAAAGCCTCTGATCATTGTCTTATATGTGATATAAATGCGATGAATCATGTAAAAGAGACTGGAGAACTTTATATCTATCAATGTCATTTTGGACTCAGTGAAGCAATTATGCCTTTATATTCATATGGTGCTTTAACTGGTTATCTAATGATGGGACAGGCACTTATAGGAACATATAGAAACTATTCTGAAATTATTAATAAATCTAAACCTTATTTTGAAAATGAAGAAGAATTAAGACAGCTCGTCACAAATATTACTATATTAGATAAAGATCAAATATATGCTTTTGCACATGTATGTGATATCTGTGCAAAATATATTTCTCTCACTAATCGTATTCAGGCCAAAAATGATCATCTTGCCCAGGAAATAAAACAATACTTGATTGCGAATTATAATAAACCTATTACGATTGATCAGCTATGTGACTATTTCTTCTGCAGCAGAGGAACATTATTAAGTCATTTTAAATCTAAATACAATACGACTATCCACAAATTCTTATTAGATTATCGTTTAAAGAAAGCCACAGAATTATTAATTAATGAGAAGCATACCGTTAAAGAGATTGCTTATCAATGTGGCTTTGAAGACCCTAATTACTTCTGCAAAGTATTCAAAAAGGAGCATCACTGCTCCCCTTTAGAATTTAAAAACAAAGAGATGCCCAACTGAGCATCTTTTTTTATCTCCTACTCTGATTTCAAAATACAGTCTGTCAACTGATTAAGACTTTCAAAATCAACAAAGACAACTTTCTAAATGTATGTTTCAATCATTGCTTTTATTTCTTCAGTTTTTTTATCATTTCATCACTCAAGCAAGGAGAATGCAACCTGCAGTTATTCAAATATTAATTCATTTTATTTTCATAGTCTTGCAATTCATGAAAAATATTGTCTATGTAAACAGTATCATTTTTAATACGATAAAGAATAAAATAGTGATGAGATAAAAAATTCATTCTTCGGTATCCTAATTCTCTTAATTTTGGATTATCACAGAGTTTCAGGCTCCCGGCAACATTTGACAAACTGATTTTTGTTGCCTCAAAGTCATTCAATAAATTTCTTGCAGCCTGCTCACTTTTCTTTTCAAACAAAAGATATGCAATGAATCTATCAAAATCTTCCTCTGCATCCTTCATTAAAACAATCTTATAATCCATATTTTGACCTCAAATCAGAAATCACATGATCTGCATCCCTGAACGCTCCCTGTTCTCTGGACTTTTCTAATTTTGCAAGCATCTCTTTCTCAGTCATCGGTGCATATGGATTTAACCCAGTCTGTCTTTTTATTTCAAAAGGAAATCCATTTGTCGCAACAGCCTGTGTTAAGAATATTCTGATTGCTGTTGTTGTATCTGTACCCAAATCTTTAAATAAAGCATCTGATTTACTCTTTAACTCGTCGTCTACTCTAACCTGAATTGTACTAGCCATATTCGGCACCTCACTTCCATCTGTTGTCTTTATTATAATGCTATATCATATCTATATCAATACATTTGTATTGCTTTTATAAAGTTTACTCCATCCACTTACATAATAATGAGATTGCATTCCTATCAAGCGGATTTTCGTAATCCGCTTCACTACTTGCTTTTTTCATACAGAAAAAAAGTCCCTCAAAAACGAGGGACTCATGTATTACATATGTTTCTTTGCAAAGTTCCAAGTATCTCTGCACATATCATCTAGTGTCTTTTCAGCAACCCATCCTAACTGTTCTTTTGCACGAGTAGGATCTGCATAACATGTTGCGATATCACCAGCACGTCTTGGCTTGATTTCATATGGTATTTCAATACCATTCACTCTTTCAAATGCCTTAACGATTTCTAATACACTATATCCTTTACCTGTTCCTAGGTTACAGATATGTACACCTGGTGTTGCATATTTTTCAATCGCAAGTACATGACCCTTAGCTAGGTCTACTACATGGATGTAATCACGTACACCAGTTCCATCTGGTGTATCATAGTCATCACCAAATACGCCTAAGCAAGGAAGTTCTCTAGTTGCCACCTTCATGATATAAGGCATTAAGTTATTAGGAATTCCTTTTGGATCTTCTCCTAATAATCCTGATTCATGTGCTCCGATTGGGTTGAAGTAACGAAGTAATGTCACAGACATTTCTGGTACAGCATGCTGTACATCTGTTAGGATTCTTTCCATCATGGCCTTTGTAGAACCATATGGGTTTGTAGTCTGTCCTAATTCGCAGTCTTCAGTTAAAGGTACAACCTTTGGATCACCATATACTGTTGCACTTGAAGAGAATACGATAGAAGGTACATGATACTTCTTCATAAGCTTAGCAACAATAAGAGTTGTCATTAAGTTATTTGTATAGTATTCAATTGGCTTAACGACTGATTCACCTACTGCCTTGAAGGCTGCACAGTGAATGACTGCATCTAATTTATTTTCCTTGAATACTGCTTCTGTCTTATCTTCATCTAAAACGTTGAATTCATAGAACTTTACTTTCTTCCCTGTAATTTCATGAATTGCATCTAAGGCTTCTGGTTTTGAATTTGAGAAGTCATCGATGACTACAACATCATGTCCGCTCTGTAGTAATTCTACACAGACATGACTACCAATATAACCTGCACCACCTGTGACTAATACGTTCATGTTTATTCCTCCACAACTTTACATCCGCCAAGTTTTCTTACTTTAAGTACATGACAGCTGCCTTCTCCAAATAATTTTTCAATTTCTTTCTTATATTCTGGGACAAAATCATTTTCTACAAATGCCTGGATTGTACCTGCGAATCCACCACCATGTACTCTAGATACACCATGGTTACCTAATACGATTTCACTTAATGCAAGACCAGCAGAAACTGCCTGATGTTTATAGTCAAAGTCTGCATAGACGTTCTGTAAGTACTTATAGCTTGAATTACCTGATTCTTTGATAAGTTTCTTGAATAAGTCAAAATCATCATTGTTTAATGCTTCTACAATTTGAGGTACTCTTGCGTTTTCCTTGAAGAAATGAATTGCTCTTAAGATTTCTCTATCGTTCTTTACTGCTGCTCTGACATCTGCAAGATGATCAAAGAATTCCTTTTCATCTACTTCTCTTAGGAATTCCTTGCCAAAGTAATGAGCCACATCCTTCATTTCAGTTGGAATAGCACCATAGGCATCAGTTAAGTCTGCATGGCTTCCCTTTGTATCAACGATACATAAGCTATGAGCATATTTAGAGAAATCTACATCTACATGGTTAACGACTGGATGTTCTGTATCCTTGAAATCGATAGAGATAAGTCCACCTACAGCACATGCACACTGGTCCATTAATCCACAAGGCTTACCAAAGTATACATTTTCAGCATACTGACCTACTTTTGCGATAGTGACCATATCGATGCTCATATCATTATATAAACCATCAATGATTGTACCGATGATTGTTTCAAACGCAGCTGAACTAGATAAACCAGCACCTACTAATACATCACTTGTAATGAATGCCTTGAACCCACCGATGTTGTAGCCTAGTTCTTTAAGTTTAGACACAACACCTCTGATTAATCCTTCTGAAGTACCTTCTTCTTCATCCTTCTTATCTAGATCATTTAAATAGATTGGCTTAATATCAAAACTATCAGATACAACCTTGATCACATCATCCTGTCTAGCCACTACACCAATCGCATCTAGGTTAATAGAACCAGCTAAGACACAGCCATGCTGATGGTCTGTATGGTTACCTGAGATTTCACTTCTACCTGCAGCACTATAGATGCTGACATTTTCATCACCATAAATTTCAATGAACTTGTTGAGTGCGTTTGCATATCTATCCTTCTGATAGTCTACTAAGCTGGCATCTTCATATAGATCTTCCAACATTTCATCATATTTATTAGTTTTAAATTCTTCTTTTAATAAGCTTGCTTTCATTTTGACACCTCGAATGTATATACTGTTTCTTCTTTAAATTGTTTATTTGCGTTTAAGATTACCTTAGGGTTCTCTTCTTTATGAATACTATCTGGTAAATAACTTGTTTCAATACATAATGCATCTTGTGGATGCATATGATATCCATATTTATCTAACTGTCCATCTAAGTAGTTTGCACTATAGACCTGTGCTGATGGATAAGTAGTAGATACAGTTAATTTAATACCAGTTTCTGGAGAATAAAGTTCTGCCTGATTCCTGTCTGTATTAAATACAAATGGATGATCATAACCACGAGCTGTGATTAGCTGTGAATGATTGTCTTTGATACAGTCTCCAATCACTTTTTCACTTCTAAAGTCAAATGGAGTATTTGTGACATCTAATAATTCACCTGTATATAATCCATCACCATCAACACATCCTACTTTATCTGCATTAAGTTTTAATACATGATTATGAACACTTGATGCATGACCATTTAAGTTGAAATATGAATGGTTTGTGATATTGATGATTGTATCCTGATCACTCACTGCTTCATAACGCATATGAAGTGATGTTCCTTCAATTGTGTAATAAGCATAGAAGTCTAATGTACCTGGATAGCCTTCTTCACCATCTTTAGATACATAGTGGAACTTGACACCATCTTCAATAAATTCATAATCAAACACTTTGTAAGAGAATCCTTCAATACCACCATGTAATGAGTTAGGACCATTATTAATAGGAACATTATAAGTCTTCCCATTTAATGTGAAAGTTCCCTTCTCAATACGGTTGCATACTCGTCCCACTAAAGCACCAAGATATGTACCATCTCTCTTCTGGTAATCTGATACTTCAGGGAAACCTAATACGCAATCACATGGTTTTCCTTCTTTGTCCTTCACCACAGCTTTAAGTAGTGTACAGCCAAAGTTTGTGACTTCCACATAGAAGTCCTTGTTTTCTAAGCCGATGACAACTATACCGTCATCTAATTCTTTCTTAATTTCTACCATAAGCCCTCCACGAAACGACTGAATCCTTCAATACCTTCATCAGTCATCTTATATACACCAGCATCTTCTAATACTGCTACGAACTTCTTAGTGACTTCTACTTCTAGGAATTCATCAACATTCTCATAGTCACAAGTTTTAAGGTATTTGTACCAGTCTGCATGCTTCTGTAATGATTCATTTGAATCAAAATCCGCATTTCCTAATAGACACTGTTTAATATCTTCTAATTCATTCTTTAATCTTGCAGGAAGAACAGCTAAGCCCATTACTTCAATTAAGCCGATGTTTTCCTTCTTAATGTGATGATGCTGTGCATGTGGGTGGAAGATTCCTAATGGATATTCATCAGTTGTACGATTATTTCTAAGTACTAGGTCTAACTGATACTTTCCATCCTTCATACGTGCAATTGGAGTCACTGTGTTATGTCTTACACCATCTGTATAGGCAATGATATTGAGTGATTCATCACTATAATCAATCCATTTTTCGAGAATAACATCAGCCAAAGCGATAATTTTTTCTTTGGAAGTAGAGGTAAGTCTTAGAGTTGACAATGGCCAATACAGCATATCTATCTGTACCTGATCATGTTCATAACTCTTGATGACTTTCGCATCTTCCATTGGGAAATGATGACGACCACCTTGGTAGTGATCATGGGTAAGGATAGAACCACCTACAATTGGTAGATCCGCATTACTGCCCAGCATATAATGAGGGAACTTATCTACAAATGCGAATAGGTGCTCGAATGTATTGTGGTCAATTTTCATTGGCTGATGTTTTTCATTAAATACGATACAGTGTTCATTGTAGTAAACATAAGGTGAATACTGTAAGTAGTAGCGATGCCCTGTTAAGTCCAATGGGATAATACGATGATTCTGTCTTGCAGGATGTTTCATATTACCTGCAAATCCAACATTCTCTTTACATAATAAGCAAAGAGGATAGTTTGTAGATTTGATATTCTTTGCAGCCGCAATCGCTTTAGGATCCTTTTCTGGTTTAGAAAGGTTAATAGTAATCTGAATATCACCATATTTCACATAATGGTTAAACTTGATATTCTTATCAATACGTGATTTACGAATATAGTTACTACTAATACTTAAATCATAGAAGTAGTCTGTTGCTTTTTCTGGAGATTCATTATAAAGAGTGTTGAACTTATTGACTACTTCACTAGGACGAGGCATGAGGCAGTTCATAAGTCTTGTATCAAATAAATCTTTTTCAGTCACAGAATCTGAAATCATACCTTTTTCTACTGCATAGTCAAGAATATGATCAATGATATCCTGTGCTGTTTCTAATTTTTCATCGATTTCTTCTAGTTCAAATTCATCTAGCTGAAGTAAGTCTAGAATTAAGTTTGTGGCATAGTACAAGTCATCTTTGCCAATCATGCCTTTCTGCAAGGCGAAATTTAATAGTCTGTTGATTTCGTGGTTCATTGTGGATTCTCCTCTTTTTTATACTTTTCTTTTCTGCACCTATATAATAAAACTTTTTAGTAAAATAATCAATAGTATTTTAGTTATTTTACTAATTAATTTACTGCGTATTTTACTAAAATAAAAGAGAGGAGTTTTATTACTTCTCTCTGCATGAATTTCTTATAACTAATTGGCATGGTAATTGTATTCTTCGTGGATAACTGATATCCTCTTCCGTAATCATTCTATGTAACAATGAAGCCCCCATCTCTCCCATCTCACTGGATGGTGCATAAACAGTAGATAATGTAGGACGTGTGAAGTTACATGCATCTACATCATTAAATCCCATAATAGACACTTCTTCTGGCACTTTGATTCCTGCATCTAATAAAGCCTGCATAGCCCCCATCGCAAGAGGATCATTCGCACAGAAGATTGCGGAAGGTACCTTTCCTTCTTCTATCATACGATTCATAACTGAATAGCCTTCATCTCCTGTCATTTCATGATTGGTTGTAAATATTTCGTAATTCACTCCTAAATATTCACAATATTTAATAAAGCTTTTCTTTCTAGATACAGTCTGTAAAGACATCTCATCATATTCATTTCTTCCCATAAAACCAATGGTTTTGTGACCTTGTGATTGGAAATAATTCACTACCTTATACATTGCATCATCGAAATCTAATGAGATACAAACATTTGTGATAGGAGATAAATCCATATCCAGCAAAACAATTCGACTAGATAACTTACTAAATGTATCTAAGTATTTCTTTTCAAACTTACCAATACAGATAATACCATCTACCCCTTCTAATACCTGTTTCATATTCATATCATCATATCTTACTTTAGTAGAAGCCATTCTTTCTTTTCTTAAGTATTTCTCTACACCTTGTAAGATAGATAAGAAATAAGTATCTCTAAATTCCTGTTCAAATGTATAACATTGAATAATACCTATATTATATGTTTTCTTCTTATCCTTTGACTTTAAGGAGTAATTAAGTTCACTAGCCACTCTTAATATTTTTTCTTTTGTCTCAGGTAAAACTTTTAATGTTTTATCTTCGTTTAATACTCTCGATACTGTCGCAATAGAAACACCTGCTTCTTTCGCAATATCTTTAATTGTAGCCATTTCTTTTTCCTCCTATCATTACTATACTAACTAATATATCACAATCTTGATAAAATGTAGTAAAAATTTTAGTAATATTTTAATTCATTTTAATGATAAATTATTTTTTCTTCATTTTCATTGTATATATCAAGCATTTTTCTATCTTGTCTACAATTTCTTCATTTTTTTGTTGACGAGTCTATTTCTACATGGTATTATAGGTGAGCAGTCAAGAAACGGGCCTGTAGCTCAGTTGGTTAGAGCGCACCCCTGATAAGGGTGAGGTCGATGGTTCAAATCCATTCAGGCCCACCATGTTTATTTAAAATTTCTTTGGGGCCTTAGCTCAGCTGGGAGAGCGCCTGCTTTGCACGCAGGAGGTCAGGAGTTCGATCCTCCTAGGCTCCACCATTAAGAATTCAACAGGCAAAAATGTCTGTTTTTTTATTATATCAATATACTTAAAAAGCCATAGTCCTATTAAAGGATTATGGCTTTTTACTTTTAGTATCCTGCACCAGTGTCAGTATTCTTCATGATTTTGACTAAACGGCTTGTACCAAGTCTGTCAGCACCAAGTTCAATGAACTTTTCAGCATCATCAAATGAACTAATACCACCTGCTGCTTTTACTTTAACACCTTCGCCTACATGATCATGCATTAACTTCACATCATCAAATGTAGCACCTGCAGTAGAGAATCCTGTTGATGTTTTAATGTATTCTGCGCCTGCATTTGTGACTAATTCACACATCTTGATCTTTTCTTCTTCTGTAAGAAGACATGTTTCAATAATAACCTTTAAGATCTTACCATCACATGCTTCGTGAATCTGACGGATTTCATCTTCTACTTCTTCATATCTCTTATCTTTTAAGAATCCGATATTAATAACCATATCGATTTCAGATGCCCCATTTTCAATAGCATCCTTTGTTTCAAATACTTTTACTGCAGTTGTACTGTATCCATTTGGGAATCCAATAACTGTACAGATGGGAAGTTTACCATCTACATATTCAGCCGCCTGTTTTACATAAGCTGCTGGAATACAAGCAGATGCTGTACCATATTTGATTCCATCATCTAGGATCACCTTAATGTCTTCCCAAGTGGCACTCTGAGCCAATAAAGTGTGGTCTACTTTTTTTAAAATATCATTTGTATTCATTTTACTTTTACCTCTCTTCACATATACTATTATAACAGTTTATCTCAAATAAAGTAGTCAATTGTGTTCTCTGGCATCTTAATTCCAAAATTTTATGTCATTATTGCACCTATAATCGTAAATGTATCAGGTGCTTCTAGTTCCCTTTCTCCTTGATAAAAAGAATAAGTTAAGCTCAAATTATAGTTTGACTCGTTAATACAAGCCGGAGAAAGGTGGCAGATTCCTCGTTAGTCATGCCCTTTGCTTCTGGCACAATACTTTCAAAGACTGCGTCCCGGACGATAAGGCGGTGGCTGCGCGTTCTGCGTTCCTCTTTGAATAGCTTCTGACGCAACATTTTTTCCTGATTTTCAAACTGCCGGATTTTCTTCTTCCCCCCTCAATCTCGGCTTGCAGCTCCTCGCGGGTTTTCTCTCTTGGCTTTGTCATGGGTGGTCGCTCCTTTCTGCTCATAGGCATAGAAAAAGGACAATCGATTTTTTCGACTGTCCTCTCGGATTGCTTATGTAATTGTAAAATGTTATTTTTCATTAAACTTTTGAATATCTCCGTAATCTTTAAGCTCACTATTTTCAAAAGCTTGTTGTAAATTATCGCTATCCAAAAACAACACATTTCCACTTGAGGTCAAGGGCAACAAACAAGAATCAGCTTTCAGTATTTCTGCCGGATTGTCTATTAGCATAACCAGAGGATTTTTTGCTTCTATCGGCTTCGCTGATCCAAGAGTTACATTTACAGGAAATGCAAGCAGACCGCCACCTTCGTATTCGTATAACCCTGTTCCTTCTGGCAATACACTTCCGTCGTTTGTCAATATCGGCATTTGACTGTCTAAAAACTCTTGCATACTTTTTGATAAGCTGCTATATTCTATGGGCTTTAATTTGCCAGAATCGCCAAAGTTTTCAATCCATTTGGGATTTGTAAACACCAAATGGTCATAATCTCCCAGCTCGGCAGAAAGTTCAATAGCGCTATCTACTACATAGGAGAGGAGCAAATTGTCCTCTTGGTCAGATAGCAAATTGCTTCCAGCAGTTATCAGTTCTTTATCTTCGCATACTGTATCTATGTCAGTATATTCTATAAAGCTAATTCCGGTCATGTCATATTTGGAAAGCTTATTTGTATTTCCGCACCCGGTTAAACTAATCACAAGTGCTAATGCAAACATGATTATAATGTTGTTATGTTTCATAGATTCCTCCATTTTCTGTTTGTTGCCCAGTTATTAAATAAATATAACACAAACTTATGAACAAATCCACATCATTTCAGCCTGTCGGCAGCATCGTCTTTCAGCCTGTCGGCAGCATCGTGTTCTCTGGCATACTCTCACGCCGCCTGTCGGCATTCTTCACTGTATGGGGCGGTCAGATGGAAAGAGAAACCGTCAAGATATAACTGGGCATATTCTAATGGCTCATCAATGGCAAGTGCGTTTAATGTGCACAATCCGATCCGGGAGTGGTCTTTAAGTTCTTCTCAGCTTCCTAACAGTCAATGCGAAGCGTATAACCAGCAGAAGTATAAACATCAATGCTGTTCCTGTGTGGATTGTATTCTGCAAATATTTTTATCATCGTATCGAATCTCCTTATCATTCAATCAATCATTCGTTATAAACATCAGAAGCATTTCAATCAGTTCACCAAGTCACTTTTATTTTGTGTTATACTGTTTTATAGATTTTTCTTGCCCTTGTATTTGCCCTTATGAGAGTTCGTAAACACTGACGGGACGATATAACACAAGGGAAATAATAAGGGAAAGCTAACCTGTGATAAACTTAGTGTTTTCAAGGGTTTGAGAGGTATTTGATAACAAAATATAACAATTATTAAATTACTTGGAATAGATGAAATCTCAATTCAAGTTTTCTTTGTTTCTATGTTTTTATAATGCTATAATGGGTAAAATGTCAACGAGGAGGTTATTATATGTTAGATGCATTTGCGAATAACTGGACAATACTTGTTATTTCCTTCTTTATTTATAGTTTCTGTGGATGGATCTGGGAATCACTTATCTGCCCTATCGCCACAGGCCATAAGATACACAACAGTGGTTTCTTAACTGGACCTTGTATTCCTATTTATGGATCAGGGGCGATTGTTGTATGTGCTTTGTTTCCTGTTTCTAAAGACTGGTCACTCATCTTTATAGAAGGAGCTATTGTAGCCTGTACGATTGAATATTTAACTTCTTATTTTATGGAAAAGATGTTCCATGCAAGATGGTGGGATTATTCTCAAATGAGATTTAATTTGAATGGTCGTATCTGCTTAGAAGGCTTCTTTATCTTTGGTTTCTTCTCTGTCACTGCAGTAAAGAATGTACAGCCACATCTCACTCATATGCTTATTCAATATGATTATATTCCAATGGTTATTGCTTCTACTGTGTGTATCACACTATTCACAAGCGACTTAATTACTACATTTGTTGAAGCCACTCATCTTGCGAAAAAGCTTGAGACAGTCTCTCAGGATCTTAAGAAGTTTGCAGATGAACTAGAACTAGATATTCATAATGATATTACAACTGATGATATCTTTAAGATTGGACGTCAATTAAAGGATAGTCACCGTGAACATCTTATTAAGAAATATTCACATCGTCGTTTAGTCAAGGCATTCCCTGATATCTTAAACAAATATCACGCAAAAACTCAGAAATAACGCATCTGAGTTTTTTTCTTTTGTGTAAACGTTTATAATAAACAAGAGGAGGTATGACCATGGAAAAGAATGCATTATTTAAACTCAGTTATGGTTTGTATGTATTAGGTGTCAATGATGGTAATAAGCCTAATGGCTGTATTATTAATACAGCTGTACAGCTCACAAGTAATCCTTATCGTATTGCAGTGACTGTCAATAAGGAAAATTACACTCATGATGTATTGATGAAGTCAAAGACTATGACTTTATCTGTGCTTGATATCACATGCCCTTTTGATATCTTTAAACGATTTGGATTCCAGAGTGGTAAAGAGGTTAATAAGTTTGATGGTTTTGATATGTATGATTTGAAAGACTCATTACCTTACTTAACACAATATGCGAATGCATATATGAAAGGTCATGTTATAGAGACATTGGATGAGTTAACACATACGATGTTTATTGTAGAACTTGATGATGCTGTTATCTTAAATGATCATGATTCTATGACATATGATTATTATTTCAAGAATGTGAAACCAAAACCAGAAAAGAAGAAAAAAGGATGGGTATGTAAGATCTGTGGATGGGTTTATGAAGGTGATAAATTACCTGAGGATTTAATCTGTCCTATCTGTAAACATCCAGCATCTGATTTTGAGCCACTTAAGTAGGAGGAAAAGGGAATGTTTAATGCAAGACAAATAAGTGATGATTTTTATTATGTAGGAGGCAATGATAGACGTTTAGAACTATTTGAAAATGTTTATCCTATTCCTGATGGTGTCAGTTATAATTCTTATTTATTAGTAGATGATAAGACTGTCTTATTAGATACTGCAGATGCAGCAATTGCCCATCAGTTCTTAGAAAACGTTGAACATGTATTAGATAGTAAGCCACTTGATTATGTCGTAGTTAATCATATGGAGCCTGATCATTGTGCCACACTCTGTGATATTGTAGTACGTTATCCTGATGTAAAGATTGTGGGTAATACTATGACATACCGTATGATGAAGCAGTTCTTTGATTTTGATGTAGATAAACATGCTGTTGTTGTCAAGGAAGGTGACAAGTTAGAAACAGGTCATCATATATTGAACTTCGTTACTACACCAATGGTTCATTGGCCTGAAGTCATGATGACTTATGATTCTACAACAGGTATCTTATTTAGTGCAGATGCATTTGGTACTTTTGGTGCACTTCATGGCAATCTATTTACAAGTGAAATGGATCTAGATGAATCATTCTGGAATGAAGCAAGACGTTATTATACAAATATTGTTGGTAAATATGGTGTACAGGTGACTAATGCCTTAAAGAAAGCATCTACTCTTGATATTTCAATGCTTTGTCCACTGCATGGACCTATCTGGGATGAAGATATTAATTTGATGGTAGAACATACTGCTTCATGGGCAAGTTATACACCTGAAGTAAAAGGTGTCATGATTGCATATGGTTCTATTTATGGTGGAACTGCCAATGCAGCTGAGATTCTTGCAAGTAAGTTAAGTGAAAAAGGTATTCACAATATCAAAGTATATGATGTATCTAAGACTGATCCATCTTACATCTTATCTGAAAGCTTTAAATATTCTCATTTAGTATTCGCAAGTGCATCTTATAATGCAGGTTTATTTACACCTATGCAGAACTTATTAGTAGAAATTAAAGAACATCTTTTAAAGAACCGTTCTTGTGTTTTAATTGAAAATGGTACATGGGCACCAAGTGCTAAAAAGACTATGAAAGCTATTCTTGAACCTCTTGCTTGGAATTATATTGGTGAAGAACTCACTATTAAATCACGTATGAAAGAAACTGATTATGAAAAGATCGAGGCTCTTGCAGATGTGATTGTAGAAGATATGAGTACAGATCACAAAGAGAAAGAAGAAGCACCAAAACGTAAATGGCGCTGTAAGATCTGCGGTTATGAATATACTGGAGAAGAACTTCCTGAAGATTTTGTTTGTCCTTTATGTAAACATCCCGTTTCTGATTTTGAAGAAGTAACAGAATAATACATACAACCAAGCCGAAGAAACATTTGTTTCTTCGGCTTTTCTATTGACAGCATATAAACATATTCATATAATTAAATATGTAAAAACGTTTATATGAGGAGGAGCCATGGAAAAGAGAAATGAATTTTTAAATGCGAATGAAGATGTTGTGTCAAAGGTATTAGAGAATCAGCCTGATGATGAATATCTTTATGATTTAGCAGATTTATTTAAGACATTTGGTGATTCTACAAGAATCAAAATCCTCTATGCTTTATTTGAAGGTGAACTATGTGTGGGTGATTTAGCAATAATATTAAAGCTATCTCAGCCAGCTATTAGTCATCAGCTTAAAGTATTAAAGGATGCTAAACTAGTCAAGTTTAGAAGAGAAGGAAAGGTTATCTTCTATTCATTAGATGATGATCATGTAAGAAGTATTTTATCTATTGGTATGAATCATATTGAAGAGTAAAGGAGAATAATAATATGAAAAAGACTTATAAGGTAGATGTTGATTGCGCAAATTGTGCAAATAAGATGGAAGAAGCAGTAAAGAATACTGAAGGTGTTAAGAATGCTACTTTAAGCTTTATGACTTTAAAGTTAAAGGTTGAATTTGAGGATGGTGTAGATCCTCAGGCAGTTATGGAAAAAGCAAGAGAAAATTGTAAAATTGTCGAGGATGATTGTGAAATCTTCCTTTAATAAGGAGTGATTGAAATGACAAAGAAGCAAAAGAATGTTTTAAATAGAATTATTATTGCGATTGTCTTATTGATTGTGATTACTGTATTTAAGACAGTTAAACCTATACCTGGATATGTAGAGTTTATCCTCTATTTAATCCCCTACTTTGTGATTGGGCATGATATTTTAAGAAAATCTATTAAGAACATCAGTCATGGTCAGGTATTTGATGAAAACTTCTTAATGGCAGTAGCTACTATCGGGGCTATGTGTCTTGGTGAATATCTTGAAGGTTCTGCTGTTATGGTTTTCTATCAGATTGGTGAATTATTCCAGAGTATTGCGGTTGGTAAGAGCCGTAAGAATATTGCGGCTTTAATGGATATACGTCCTGATTATGCCAATATCATGGTGGATGGAGAGATTGAAGAAGTTGATCCTGATGATGTAGAGATTGGTAGTGAAATCATTGTGAATCCTGGTGAAAAAGTGCCTATTGATGGAATTATTGTAGAGGGTGATACAACACTCAATACAAGTGCCTTAACAGGTGAAAGTGTACCACGTAATGCCCATTGTGGTGATGAAATCTATAGTGGTTCTATTAATATGACAGCACGTATCACAATTAAAACAACAAAAGAATTTGGTGAATCAACTGTATCCAAGATTCTTGATCTTGTAGAAAACTCAAGTATGAAGAAATCTAAGACAGAAAACTTTATTACTAAGTTTGCGAAATATTATACACCAGTGGTTTGTTATAGTGCACTCGCTTTGGCTGTGATTCCTCCTGTTGTACTCACAATTATGGGACATCCTGCTCGTATTGGTGACTGGATCTTTAGAGCCCTCACATTCTTAGTAATCAGCTGTCCTTGTGCTCTTGTTATTTCTATTCCATTAAGTTTCTTTGGTGGTATTGGATGTGCCAGCAAGAATGGTATTCTTGTAAAAGGTTCTAACTACCTAGAAACATTATCTGATGTTAAATACTTTGTATTTGATAAGACAGGTACACTCACTAAGGGTGTATTTGAAGTCACTGATGTTGTACCTGCAGAAGGTTTTGATAAAGATAGCTTACTTGAATATGCGGCTTATGCAGAAAGTGCTTCAACTCATCCTATCAGCATCAGCTTAAAGAAAGCTTATAATCAGAAGATTGATAATACACTTGTAGAAAACATTCAGGAAATTGCAGGTCATGGTGTAGAAGCAGATTATAATGGTCATCATATTCTTGCAGGTAATGCGAAATTAATGAAGTTAAAAGGTATTGATTATAGTGCTTATACAAAGGCTGGTACGCTTGTTTATGTAGCAGTTGATGATAAATATGCAGGCTGTATTGTGATTTCTGATATTATCAAGGATCATGCAAAAGAAGCCATTAGTGGATTAAAGACATTAGGTGCTAAGGAAACTGTAATGTTGACAGGTGATAGTGCTTCTACTGCAGATCTTGTAGCCAATACTATTGGCATTGATACAGTACATAGTGAACTTCTTCCTGCAGATAAGGTAGAAGAAGTAGAAAAGTTATTAGTTAAGAAGTCTGATAAAGAAAAGCTAGCCTTTGTTGGTGATGGTATCAATGATGCACCAGTACTTTCTCGTGCTGATATTGGTATTGCGATGGGTGGACTTGGTAGTGATGCTGCAATTGAAGCAGCAGATGTCGTATTAATGGATGATGATCCATTAAAGATTTCTCTCGCTATGAAGATTTCTACTAAGACATTAAGAATTGTAAAACAGAATATTGTCTTTGCGTTAGCTGTTAAGTTCATCTGTTTAGTATTAGGTGCACTTGGTATCGCGAATATGTGGCTTGCCATCTTCGCAGATGTAGGTGTTATGATTCTTGCAGTAATGAATGCGACACGTGCTCTTACAATTCATAATTAAAGGTATCCTTAGGGATGCCTTTTTCATTGCATAAAAAAACATCTAGCCAAGCTAGATGAGTATACCTTTCAGATGATCACATTCATGCTGAATGATCTGTGCAGTAAAACCACTATATGTTTTAATCTTCTTTTTAAATGATTCATCAAAGTAAGACACCTTGATTGTTTCATAACGTTTTACAGGTTTTTGTCCTGCATGAGATAAACATCCCTCTTCACATTCATGATAGCTACCACTTGTTTTAATGATTTCAGGATTATACATGACATGCATCTTATCCTCCTCTAAAAAGATAATAACTGCTTTATTATAGCCAATCATATTCCCTGCCATTCCAACACATTCATGTAAATGCGCTTGAAGTGTATCCTTTAAATCAGTTCCAATATATAAATCTTCTTTTGTGGCTTTTTCTGCCACCTGTGATAAGAAGAAGTTATCCTTTACTATTTCTTTAATCATTACTTCATCCTCCTGAAATCCATTATAACATAAGAAAACAGGCTCATATGAGCCTGTTCAACATATTATAATCCTTTTTCAGTTAATTCTCTTGCAACATCATCTTTGATAGTTACGCCTTCTGCTTCAAGTCTTGCGATAGTATCTGCAAATTGAGGAAGGTATTTCTTATGAGCGATTAATAATTCATCCATAATACGTTTAGCTTTTGTACCAGCTACAATCTGTGGGTTGATTGTGAAAGCCTGTAATAAAGTTCCATAATCACCTGTTACAGCAGCTTCTTCAACACATAATTCCATGTTCTTCATGCACTGTACCCAGCCTCTTTCTGCTGGTTCTAATGGACCAAAAGCGATTGGACGTGCACCAGTATTTCCAATATAAGAAGATACTTCTACAGCGCAATCAACTGGAAGATCAGGTACTGCACCGTTGTTTCTAGTTGTGACAACGATATGACTTAACTTATTTGCATAAATAGATGCAATTGTTTCACAAGCTGCATCACTATAGTGTGCCCCACCACGTTTAGCAAGCTGTTCTGGCTTATGATCTAAGTTAGGATCCTTATATAATTCAAATAATTCATGTTCAGTCTGCTGTACCTGCTGACCTCTTGTACCAACATTAGGATCGTTATATTCCTTTAAGCCGTGGGCCAACATTTCTTCTTCACGATAGTAATATCTATGATATCCACAAGGAATCATATTCATACGTAATAACTGTTCTTTAAAGAATGGGATATCATGAATATTAGCTGGGATACCCATATCTTTACCTTCATACATCGCATTAATGATGTCTTTAGTCACTTCATGACCATGTTCATCAAATACTTTATGCCAATGGAAATGGTTTAAACCTGCAAACTTATAAGTTAACTGATCCAATGTTTTTCCAATTGTTTTTGGTTCATCCATCATAGCACCTACTGGTACGTTACATAAACCAATAACCTTATCCCATTTACCATATTTCATAACTGATTCAGTGACCATTCCACTTGGGTTAGTGAAGTTGATCAACCATGCATCAGGACATAATTCCTTCATATCTTCTACGATACTTAAGATAACTGGAATAGTACGTAATGCCTTAAACATTCCACCTGCACCATTTGTTTCCTGACCTAACATACCATAAGAGAATGGAATTCTTTCATCCTTGATACGTGCATTTAATAAACCTACTCTGAACTGTGTAGTAACGAAGTCAGCATCTGGCAATGCTTCTCTACGATCTAGTGTCAAATGTACTTTTACATCATAAGGAGATGCATCCCACATTCTCTGTGCCATCTTTCCTACGATTTCAAGTTTTTCTTTACCATCTTCGATATCACATAGCCAGATTTCTCTGATTGGTAATTCATCATATCTCTTGATGAAACCTTCCATTAATTCTGGTGTATAGCTGCTGCCTCCACCAATAGTAACGATTTTTACGCCTTCTTTATTCATTGTTGCGTTCCTCCTTAGACAAGACTATTATACGTAAAAAGAAAAAGGAAAACATAAAATTGTAAGCGAAAACAACAGTGTTCCCTTTTTGTTCCTTATTTCTAAGGATTTTAGGGAACACTGTTCTATTTAATGATTGGATTATCTGTTTTTCTACCATGATCAGTAAAGATGTTTTCACATTCCATGGATGTCACTGTTTTGTTTTCTAAATGTTCATCATAGTTGGTATTAAAATAACCTGCATAAAGAACATCTAATAAATAAAGCAAAGAAAGATTAAAAGAGAATGTACCGAGATTATCAACTAATTTTTCTCTTGTGGATACATATAAACAGCAATCTGACTGACTAGAAAGTGAGTTAGTTCCATAGGTTGTAATAGTGATAAAAGATAACTTTCTCTCCACTAATTTATTGCATATAAAGAGACATTTTGAAGTTTCACCTGAATAGCTGATCAAAATAAACAAAGTGTTACTACTACAATAACAGGCTTCATAAAAGGCTTCATCAGTACTAACAAAAATTTCTACCTTCTTCCCGATTTTCATCATCTTTTCTTTAAATGTATAGGCAATGCCCTTCTGTGCACCTGATACCACAATCGCAATGGATTCTTTCTTTTCAATGCGGTTAATCGCTTCTTGAAGCGTATCATGATTGAGTAAAGAAATAGTATCCTGTAATGTCTCGTCATAAAGTAATCCTACTTTATTCGCAATGACGATATTCTTATCATTTTGTGAGAATGGTCTATTACTATCTATTTCCTGAAAGTGTGTGGATAAGTATCGTATTTCTTCTAAATATTGTTTCTTGAAGTCATTAAATCCTTCAAATCCTAGTTTCTGTACAAAACGAACAACGGATGAAGGCGCAAGAAATACTTCCTTTGCGACAGTTCTTACTGTCGCATTTTCTAATAGTATTCCCTGTTCAATCAGATACTGTCCTAATCGTTTTTCGTTTGGATTATTGGGGATTTTTTCTAAAGATTCTTTGATTAACATAGTTCTTTAAAAGGGATGAATGGTGCAGTTGTTTTCTCTAATCTCTTTTCTAGATAAACAACATCCAGCCACCTATCAAACTTATAGCCACATTCATGGAAATGAGCTGCTTCTTTAAAACCATATTTTTCATGAAAGGCGATACTTGCATCATTTGGATAAGTAATACATCCATAAAGATTCGTAATATTCATTCTCTTAAGATAGTCAATTAAAGCGTTATAAAGAAGGTGTCCAATTCCTTTATGACGCTTTGAGTCATCGATATAAATAGATAATTCTGCAGAATGATCATAGGCACGACGATCATATAAAGTTCCTGCATACGCATAACCTACTACTTCCCCCTCTTCTACTGCGACGAGGTATGGATATTTTTCTAAAGTATGACAGACACGATTTGCCATCTCTTTAACTGTCGGTGGTTCTAATTCAAATGTGATAGTTGTATTAAGGACATAAGGTGCATAAATCTTCTGAATAGACACTGCATCCTCTATTGTTGCGATTCTAATAGTAATCATCATTGATCCTCCTTTGTATTTATCAATTCTATAATATTTTCAAAAAATTATAAAGTCTAAAACAGTCTATTTAAGAGTTTTTGTGAAAGCGATTTTCTGTCTGATAATCAGTATTTTTCTTCAATTAACTACTGATTTTCAAAAATGAATTTATGGTAAAGATAAAGTTAAGATTATGATTATGCATTACCTCTTGAAGAGAATCCTGCCGTAAATCGTTTTAAAGAAGTCGCAAAGGAATTAGGAGTCGTTATTCCTGTAAGCTTCTATGAGAGAGATATAGATTGTCTCTTTAATACTGTGGCAATGATTGATGCTGATGGGTGCGTGTTAGGTATTTATAGAAAGACACATATTCCTGATGATCATTTTTATCAGGAGAAATTCTACTTCACTCCTGGTGATACAGGTTTTAAAGTGTTTGATACACGTTTTGGTCGTATTGGTGTAGGCATCTGCTGGGATCAGTGGTTTCCTGAAACAGCAAGATGTATGGCAGTACAGGGGGGGCAGAGATGTTACTCTACCCTACTGCGATTGGCAGTGAACCTATTCTAGATGTGAATAGCAGCAATCATTGGAGACGTGTGATGCAGAGTCATGCAGCAGCTAATTTAATGCCTGTCGTGGCTGCAAATCGTATTGGAGTAGAAACAGTTGAACCTTGTAAAGAAAATGCCGGACAATCTTCTTCTTTAGATTTTTATGGTTGTTCTTTTATTGCGGATGCAACAGGAGATATTATTGCCTCAGCTAAACAGGAAGAAACAATTCTTTATGGAGAGTTTGATTTAGATGCATTGAAAGAGGATCGTTTATCTTGGGGATTATTTAGAGATAGACGTCCTGAGATATATGTTGTGATGACAAAGAAATAGACTGTTTGAGAAGGATGGAAATCCTTCTTTTTTTATCTAAAGAAACGGCAGAAAACCCTCACCTCGATATAGAATAAAGGTGGGGATTTTCTGCCGTTAATGCATCTGATAGAGAAATTTGGAGTAAGAAATAGTATAATACATATAGGAAACTTCTTTTCCTAAATCTACAGAAAGGAGGCTAAATATATGTATCTTACAGTCAAGCAGCAGGTAAAGCATCTGTCCAAGGAAGACTATCG
>OIXW01000074.1_pt1 | contig 25859 bp, 26 predicted proteins | sample 1587951 | NCBI WGS metagenome assembly OIXW01 (sample SAMN03283239) | human gut metagenome | biome: human-associated habitat; material: feces | host: Homo sapiens | place: Peru | collected 2012
ATTTACCTTCTTATTGATTAAGTTCTTCATCCTTTACATCTTCTTATCTTTTATACAGATGAGGTAGAAGAACTTTCCTATATATATTATACCACTTCTTATCAACAATTATATTACAGTATTTATCTTCTAAAAAAATAAGAGTATCACCCCCACCAATATGAGTGAGGAGATGCTCCTATTAATGTAATTTTAAAAAATCACTTATAAAATCTTAACACCTGATATTGATAATAGTCATCCTTATCCAGATAACCAACTGATATACCTTTTCCATTATATGCTGTTTTACCACTGCTTGATTTGTCTTTATTTTTTATCTGATCATAAGTCATACCATCGGGTGATGTATCTATTTCTTTATAGATCTATTCTATATCGCAATACGCATATTTCTTAATACGATAATTGATTAATGTTTTCGGCATAGGTTCTTCCTCCTTCATACTTCTACTCTATCGTTACATAAGCATGTAATTTCTTGCTTATTTCTTGCGATTAAAAAAGAACGTATAATTTCTATACGTCCTTCAATAAACTGGAATTTAGGTAAGAAAAAAGCAGTCAATCCTAAAGACTAACTGCTTTGTGTGTAGGGATATGAAGTTGTGGACTGGAATTTACATTTTGACATTATTTAACAATAGTTGAGTCAATTCTTCTAACTCCCCAGTAGACAAATCATTTTTATCTATCAAAACCATTTTATTATCTTTTCGTTTAACATATATATACTGTCCCATAGTACCGTACTCTTTGAATGCAGTCCAATAATTTTTGCTATATCCTATCTGGGAAATTATTTCTATCCCTTCAGCGTCAAAATGATACTCTACAATTCCAGTACGAAAAGACTTATCTAAGCGTAACTCTGCTTTTTTCAATACAAATTTTTGAAAAGACTTTGCATTAAACGCAAGAAGCAGACAAACTATTCCAATCACCATATAGACATACCATATAATATCAGGAGAATTTATAATTAAAAATATGCTACTAAAAATAATGATGATACCCAAAATCATCAGAAGCGGAACCACTATCTTACGCTTACGAACATTTTCTTTACTTTCCAAAGCAATTTTAATTGCAGCTTCTTTTTTTTCATCACTTAAATTCATACAATATTTAACCACAAAATTACCACCTTTACTTTTCACAGTTCTATAAATTTCGATTTATTACACCCGCATTATATCATAGCCTTACATTTACATTCAATTACCTGTATTTTCCCTTTAAGTTCTATAGAAAATCATTCCCAAGATATTCTATCTTGAGAAAGACCATATATTTCTAATCTGTTTAGAAAGAGTATCATAACTCCATAAACGATTACTTCTTTTTATAGAATTAGGATCATTAACCATAAACATTCCCTGTTTCATCCCTTTAATCACAATAAGATGTCCTGTAGTTGTAAAGTCTCCTGGTTTCATACTACATATAAGAGGTCTTCCATTCATGATTTCATTTTTCATCGAAGAATAAGAAAGAGGGATGTTTCTTCCATGAATACCATAATGTTTCATACCTTCAGTAAAGAAAGACCAGGATGTTCCATCTTGATAATAGCCATGATTATATGCATAAGATGCAACATCATAAGGTGTAATGTTATTTCTTCCTGTTAATCCTGCAATAATCATTGCAGCACTTGTAGGACCACAACCATTCATACCAATCACGTTATTCCCATACTTTCCATAACCCCATCTTTGATCATATTGAAGTAAGAGAGGATAGCATCCTTTTGTAACTGAACCTATTGTATTAGTATAAACATGTCCTTTTTTACTTGGATAGTTATAAACAAAGTCAATGAGTTCTTCGTTACGATAAAGCGACTGGATCATGGCATCAGGATATTGATTCTTGTTATCTAATATAGTGCGTAGTTTAGGATTAGAACGTGCTTTTATTTCTAATCCAATATCTTCTCTTAATCCACTGACACCACCACTTATATTATAAGCTATATGACCTATAAGAATTGAGAATACACAAAGTAATACTATAATTAGTTTTTTCATATGTTTTCATCTCCTTAAAAAAGCATCTTCATTACTTGTATTCTACCAATACAAATGAAGATGCTTCTTTAATACATTCTTATAGAATTCTTATGAACTTCTTAATTTTTTGGGAGAGTAATTGTGAAGACTGTTTCTTCTTTATTACTTGATGCAAAGATAGAACCATGATGCAGTTCTACTATTTCCTTGGCAATAGCGAGTCCTAAACCACTTCCACCTGTTCTTGAAGTACGTGCTGAATCTAAACGATAGAAGTTTTCAAATATACGATTTAGTTTTTCTTTAGGTATCTCTTTACCTTTATTGATAACTTTAATAATAACATCATCATGCGTACTATGAACATCAATATTGATATCAGTATGATCCTTACTATAGCTAATCGCATTCTTAATCACATTACTAAAGACTCTGCTGAGTTTATCCGCATCACCATATAATGTGATATCTTCATCTTGATTAAGATGGATATTCTTTTCCTGTTCTACTAGGACAGGATAGAAATCATCAATAATTTGTTCGAGCATCAGACGAATATCTAAATCTTCTTTTTCTAGAATAATCTTTTCTGAATTATAGCGAGCGACTTCAAATAATTCATTAATGAGATCTTCTAAGCGATAAGATTTATCTAATGCCACATTGATATACTTCTCTCTTTGCATATCAGGCATATCTTTAATTTCATCTAATAAAGATAAGTAACCAATCATAGAAGTGAGTGGTGTTTTAATATCATGAGCTAAATAAACAATGAGTTCATCCTTCTTCTGTTCATTCTCTCTTGCCAGTCTCTCATTCTTTATTGATTCACTCTTTAATTCATTGAATCGTCTTTCTATATCATAGAGTTCTTCAGGTAATGTGATATAGTCTACATTCTTATCCAATAATTCATGAGATGCATGAGTCAATGCATCCATATAATAGGATGTTTGTTTATAGAGCTGATAGATCATAAATCCAAAAGAAATCAATAAACAGATCATCATAAGCATCAGAAGTGAGATGGGATTCTTCACAACATTATAAAAGAATGCGAGAAATGTATAAATATTAGAATCAAAATCATAGACCCATTGAAAATCAAAAAAAGCAGCTAGATAGACTGCCAATACAAAAACAACTAATAGTCCTACTGTATAAGCTATATATTGTAGTAGTGTACGTTTATAAATCTTCTTTAAGATTGTATTAGTTTCCATATCATCCATCCTTTATTTTTCAATCTTATAGCCTACTCCATAGACCTTCTTTATATATTTAGGATTTCTTCCACCATCATGCATCTTTTCACGCAAGTGTCTAATATGCACCATGATTGTATTATTATCTCTCTTATAATAATCTTCTCCCCAGACCTTTAAGAATAAGTCATCACTCTTTACTACATTTCCTTTATGAAGACATAATTCCCATAATATCGCAAATTCTGTCTTAGTGAGTTCTATCTTCTTTTCATTAAAATAGAATTCTCTTGTATCATTGTTGATACGTATTCCTCTAAAATCTATTTCATTCTTTTCTTCTTTTTCATTATAGTTCTTATAACGTCTTAATTGTGCTTTCACTCTTGCGACAAGTTCTAATGGCTGAAATGGTTTTGTGACATAATCATCTGCACCAATACTTAAGCCATTGATCTTATCAATATCCTCTACCTTTGCGGTTACAAAGATAATAGGAAACTTATACTTTCTTCTTAATGTATTGCATAAAGAAAAACCAACCATATCAGGCATCATTACATCTAAGATAGCTAAATCTATCTTTAAATCATCAATATCTCTTAATACATCCTGACTAGAATAGTATTTATATACAGTAAAATTCTCATTTTCTAAATAGATTTGTATTAAATCTGTAATCTCTTTTTCGTCATCTACAACTAATATATTCATAAATACTCCCTCTCCTGTCTCATTATATCATTTACATTCCTATCAATTATTAATACTTTCTTAATTATTAAAAATTCCCTCTAGAGTTAGTTACAAATAATATGGTATGATAGTCGCATTGTGTGGAGGGAAATAAACATGAAGAACATGACTAAAGGGAAACCATTAAAGCTTATATTCTTATTCGCATTACCACTTATGTTAGGTAATATCCTACAGCAATTATATACAATGGTAGATACAATGATTGTAGGACAGTTCTTAGGTGTTAATGCCTTAGCAAGTCTAGGCGCTGCAGACTGGATCAACTGGGCTATTCTAGGAATCGTAATGGGATTTACGCAGGGATTTTCTATTCGTATCTCACGTACTTTTGGAGCAGAAGATTATGGAAATATGAAAAGATCTATGCATATGATTTTCTTCTTATGTGCTTTCTTTTCTATCCTTACAACAGTTGTTGCAGAGTTATCCATCGTGCCATTATTAACTCTATTAAATACACCATCTAACGTTATTCAAGGTTCTATTACTTATTTAAGAATCATGTCAGGTGGTTTGACTATCACAATGTTTTATAACTGTTTTTCTAGTATATTACGTTCTTTAGGTGATAGCCGTACACCATTACTCGCAATGATTGGTGGCGCAATCACAAATATATGTTTAGACTTATTATTTGTAGTGGTATTTAAATGGGGTATTGCAGGGGCTGCGATTGCAACATTATTAGCACAATTCTTAACTACAATATTTTGTTTATACATGTTAAAGAAGGAATTACCATTCAAGTTAGAACTTACAAAATTTAAGTTTGAAAAGAAGATTATCAAGAACTTATTACAGTTAGGTTCTCCTCTTGCCTTCCAGAACCTCATTATTTCTATTGGTGGTATTATGGTACAGTCAGTAGTCAATCGTTTTGGATTCTTATTTATTGCAGGATTTACTGCCACAAATAAACTATATGGTTTATTAGAAGTTGCCGCTATTTCATTTGGTTATGCGATTACAACATTTAATAGTCAGAACTTAGGTGCAGGACAGTATGAACGTATTAAAAAAGGTGTGGCACAAGCAGCCTTCTTATCATTCTGTACTTCAGTGATTATTGGTGGATCTATGGTTCTATTTGGTAAGCATATCTTATTACTCTTTATTTCAGGTACACCTGATCAGATCAACAAAGTACTTACTATCTCTTATAAATATCTCTTTATTATGGCTGTATGTCTACCAATTCTATATATGCTTCATTCATATAGAAGTGCATTACAGGGAATGGAGAATACATTTATTCCAATGGTATCAGGTATTGTGGAACTAGTTCTTCGTGTAGGTGTTGCCCTCATCTTTCCTATATTCTTAGGACAGAATGGGATTTATCTAGCAGAAGTATTTGCATGGACTGGTGCAGCAGTACTGCTTTATATATCATATAAAATAAAAATACATGCATTATTAAAAGATACTGTAATGGGTAATTAACTCATTATGGTTTCAGATAGTGTAAAAGGCGGACAGAAATCCGCCTTTTATGATACATTAATTCTACTATAAAAACATACCATTAAAGTTTATCTTTAATATTTTCAAGCTGATGAAATATACCTAAAACATTTACTTCATCATCTTTAATATCATAAACTACACTGTAATTCATTTGAGGAACAACTGCATTTCTGTAATACTTTTTTAGCTAAATATTGATCAATACATAGTGGATATTGATATGGATTCTCAATCAGATTGTCATAAATCATATTAATGCCATCTAACAGATGTCTAGCAGCTTGTTTATTTTTCAAACAATAAATCAAGTAATAAACAAGATGATCCAACAGTTCATCTGCATTTTTAGTAATATTTAGCCTATAGCTCATATTTTACCCTCAAGTTTTCAAGTGATTTCTTGGCATCTTTTACCTGACCATTCTTCACTTGTTCTTCAGAAATTTCAATATTTCTGTATATATCTAATTTTTTCATTGTTTCTTCATATGCTTCCATACTCATAATCACCATATCCCCATAACCATTTTTAGTAATAAATACAGGTTCATTTGTATTATGACACATCTCAGAAATTTCCGAAGTTTTCTTCAAATCTTTAATTGGAATGATTTGTGGCATCTTTAACACCTCCTAATTATGGGATAATTATACCATAATTATAACCTGCTATCAAAAATAAAGTCCCTCTTTCTAATTTATTAAGTCATCTATAAGGAGAACTGGACGCTTTTTAATTCATCCTCCCTAATCGTTCAGTAGCTAAAAAAGTATCTCTACTATTTAATACTCAATCATTAGAGAAAATACTTACAAAAAGAATTATAAACCATACTTTTCTTTCCTATCTTCCATAAACTCATCAAAATCAACCAATTCCACTTCTCCATTTTTATACTTTCTATCATACTCTTCTGCTATCAGCATATCATCTAACTCTTCATCCATATATCTCACCTCTTTACCATTATACAAAAAGACATCTCCTAAGAGATGCCCTAATGAATTATTTCACTACAATATTTACAATCTTATTAGGAACATAAATGATCTTCTTCACTTCTTTACCATCAGTATGTGCCTTAACATTTTCAAGATCTAATGCCTGCTGTTTAACAGATTCAGCTTCCTGATCCTTATTAATAGATAAACGTCCACGTACTTTACCATTTACCTGTACTGCAATTTCAATTGTAGATACAACAAGCTTGTCTTCTTCATATGTTGGCCATGCTTCATAAGCGATTGTACCTTCATGACCAAGTTTTTCCCACATTTCTTCACAGATATGAGGTGCGATACATGAAAGCATCTTTACAATACCTTCTGCATATGGCTTATAAACTGCTTTAGCCTTATATGCTTCATTGATGAAAATCATCATCTGTGAGATAGCTGTATTGAATCCAAGGTTTTCATAGTCTTCAGTTACCTTCTTAACTGTTGAATGATATACGAAGTCTAATGAACCATCATTTGTATCTGTAAGCTTATCAGATTCAATAAATAATCTATAAACACGTTCTAGCCATTTCTTTGAACCTTCTACACCTGTTTCACTCCAAGGCTTAGATGCTTCAAGAGGACCCATAAACATTTCATATAGACGTAATGTATCTGCACCATATGCTTCTACAATATCATCTGGGTTAATAACGTTACCCTTTGACTTAGACATCTTCACACCATTTGGACCAAGAATCATACCCTGATGGTATAGTTTCTTGAATGGTTCTTTAACTGGTACGATACCCTTGTCATATAGATAGTTATTCCACATACGTGAATATAATAAGTGTCCTACAGCATGTTCTGGTCCACCAACATATAAGTCAACTGGCATCCAATGCTTTAATAATTCAGGATCTGCAATAGCCTTATCGTTATGTGGATCAATATATCTTAAGAAGTACCATGAAGATCCTGCAGAACCAGGCATAGTACTTGTTTCTCTCTTACCCTTCTTACCATCTACTTCTACATTAACCCAGTCAACAGCCTTATCTAGTGGTGAAGAACCAGTCTTAGATGGACTATAATCTTCAAGTTCAGGTAAGATAAGTGGTAACTGATCATCACTTAATGCAACTGATGTTCCATCATCAAAATTAACAACTGGAATTGGTTCACCCCAATATCTCTGTCTTGCGAAGATCCATTCTCTTAAACGATAGTTAACATGCTTAGAACCACAATGATGTTCTTCTAACCAGTCTAACATCTTATCGATTGCTTCCTGCTTATCTAAGCCATTTAAGAAGTCAGAGTTAATATGTACACCATCCTGTGTCCATGCTTCTTTAGTTACATCTCCACCTTCTAATACTGGAATAATATCGATACCAAACTTCTTCGCAAAAGCATAGTCACGATCATCATGTGCAGGAACAGCCATGATTGCACCTGTTCCATAACCAGCTAATACATAGTCAGAAATCCAGATTGGAATCTTCTTACCATTAACTGGATTGATTGCATAAGCACCAATGAAGACACCAGTCTTTTCTTTATTTAATTCTGTTCTTTCAAGTTCTGATTTAGTTGCACAAACATCTAAGTAAGCTTTTACTTCATCCTTCTTATCAGGAGTAGTAATCTTTTCTACTAATTCATGTTCTGGTGCTAATACACAATATGTAGCACCAAATAATGTATCACAACGTGTTGTGAATACAGTGAATTTATCATCATAACCATCTACCTGGAAATCAACATGAGCACCGATTGATTTACCAATCCAATTTCTCTGAATTTCTTTTGTAGATTCTGGCCAATCAACTTCTTCTAAGCCTTCAAGTAATCTTTCAGCATATTTAGGGATATCAATAACCCACTGTTTCATATTCTTACGAATAACAGGGAATCCACCACGTTCACTCTTACCATCGATGATTTCATCGTTCGCAAGTACTGTACCTAATTCTTCACACCAGTTAACTGGAATATCTACATATCTTGCTAGACCATCTTCATAAAGCTGTTTGAAGATCCACTGAGTCCATTTATAGAAGCTTGGATCACAAGTAGATACCTGCTTATCCCAGTCAAATGAGAAACCTAACATCTTTAACTGTTTAGTGAAAGTCTGAATATTCTTTAATGTAAATCCTTCTGGATGGTTACCTGTCTTAATGGCATACTGTTCAGCAGGTAAACCAAATGAGTCAAATCCCATTGGATGTAATACGTTATATCCCTGCATTCTCTTCATTCTTGACATAATGTCAGTTGCTGTATATCCTTCTGGATGTCCAACATGAAGACCTTGTCCTGATGGATAAGGGAACATGTCTAAGGCATAATATTTTGGCTTTGAGAAATCATAAACATCTGTTTCGAATGTCTTATTCTCTTCCCAGTATTTCTGCCATTTCTTTTCTGCTATCTTATGATCATAAGTCATAATTTTGTCTCCTCCACTTTTAAAATAAAAAAAGTCCTCATGTCTAAGGACGAGAACTCGCGGTACCACCTTAGTTCATGAAGACTGATTCATGCGCTTAATGCTTTAACGCAGCAATACGTGATCTGCTTATCACAGACCCATCTCCCTAGCGAGTTCAATGGATGACTTTACTTATTCACACCAGCCATAAGTTCTCTTAAAAAGCATGACCATCTACTACTCTAGTTCCTAGATTTTTTTATACTCACTCACCTTATCATAATTTCCTATCATTTGCAAGAAGTATCATCTCATTTTAAGGATGCGGTCTCATCTCATTTTAAGGATGCGGGATGGATTGAGCTTGATAATATAAATAACACTAAAAAGTGTTGAAACACAAACAAGTAAGAATGAACCAACCCACAATATCAACATAATAAGAGGCTGGAATGTAAGATGCATAGGAAAGTCTGTAATTTGTGGGATAATTTGATTCATCACCTTCATAATACCTAATAATATGAGAGATGCTGTCAAATAGCTATAAGAATGGAGGATCAGACATTGATAGAAGGACATCGTAAAGATATGCTTCTTCTTTTCACCATAGGCCTTCATGATTGCATGATCCTTCTTTAAATGCATGGCATGAAGAATCATGATTTCCATAATCATAAAGATAGAAGAAATAATAGTAAGAATAGAAAAGACAACTAGAATCATCTGAATTCTATTCATATTATCATTAAATGTTTTCTTAGTAGAATCCCCCATCGTCTTGAATTCATATTCTGGGTGATTCTTTTTTAAGGAATCGATAATGGACTTATCTTCCTTATACTTCAACATACCATATCTTGCAGTCGGTGTTTGATTAAAGAGCGATTCAATCCAATGGAAGTTTGCATATTCATACATATAGAAGGCATCATAGCTATATGTTTGAGGAGAGATACCAACTATCTTTACTTCTTTTCCTTTTATCTTTAATTGATGCTTATAGTAGATAGTCCAAGCAGTATTGAGTAATGTATTTACCTTCTTATTCTGTGCTAGTTTTCTTGCGGTAGAAAGAGGTACCGCAATTTCATCATTATTCTGTGGTGCTCTTCCATATATATAATTTGTTTCATAGGATGTATCATCAGATATAAAGAGTACTTCATTCTTTTGATACCTATGATTATTATGAGAGATTCCCATAAGGTCATAATCCTCAAAGTTTAAATAATGATAAGAGGCTTCATTAAAATGCGTTAAAGAAAGTGGATCATCGTTACGTAATTTATACGTAATGGATTTCTGTGGAATAAGAGAAGATAAATATTGATAGATTGTATTACGAAAAGAGAAAGTAAAAGTAAAGGTCATCATCAAACACAACATTGCGATAGATAATGCGAAAGACATCTGAAAGAACCTTTTACGACTACTTAAGAAAGATTGAATAGTCAACCTTAATATAGGAAAGTGAAGTAACTTATTATTGATATGATTCTCTTTAGGATAACTTTCTGTTTTTTGAATAAGTGTATCCTTTATAATACATCCATCCTTCATTTCTATAATACGATCACTATATTGTTTCACTGATGCTTCATCATGGGAGACAAATAATACAAGAGAAGAATGAGAACGTTCCTTCAGTTTCTTTAATACTCTTTCTGCATTATCTGCATCTAGTGAAGCTGTTGGTTCATCACATAGAATAATATCTGGATCATAATAGAGTGCACGCTCTATCGCAGTGCGTTGTCTTTGTCCCAATGATAATGCACTCACTGCTGTCTTTTTAAACTGTTTAGTTAATGTATCATCTAATGTATAGGATGATTTATGAAAATAATCATAAAGTCTAATATTATTTGTGATAGAGAGCCAGGGAATGAGATGAAAGTCCTGGAAGATAATAGAAACCTTCTTGTTCTTATAAATCACTTCTCCTGAATAATCATCATCTAGTCCTGCAATAATATGAAGTAAAGTACTCTTTCCACACCCACTTGGTCCAACAAGTGATACAAAGCCTGTATCCGGAAGAGTGCAGGAAATGTTTTCTAAGACATGTTCATGTAGATAACGCTTGTTGATTGATTTAAGTTGAATCATATTATTCCTCCCTAAGTAGTGAGACAATGCTTTCCTTCTTAATACGCTTAAATGGTGCAGATGCAGAGAATAAGAGTATAAGAAGATAGATAAAATAGAAAATAATATAGAAATAGTAAGGAGATGCAAGACAGCTAAAATGGAAATAACTCTTAAAGGATGTGAGTGGGAGAATAGAAAGAATCATAATAAACATCAGTATGCTGATAGAATAAATAAATGTACCTATAATAAGTATTTCTATCTTTGATTCACACTGTAATTGTTTATATGTTGCACCCATAGAAATCTTCAAGGCAAGAGAACGGCTTCTTTCTAAATAGAGAGAAGAGAAGACTGTTTTAGTAAGTTCTATGGCCACAAATAAACTAATCATCATATAGACTAACGCAATCATACGACCAATAGAAATAAGTGTGCCATAACTCATCTTCTTCATATATACATCATTGTCTGCTTCATAATTCTTTTCATAACGTTTGATGACTGTTTCAGGATCATTGGTCATTAAATCCACCTTATCATCTCTTATTAGATCTGGATATTTCTTATCTATATCATGATGGAAACAGACCAATTGATCCTGATAAAAGTTATCTTCTATTATTCCCACCACCTTATATGTTTGATTTTCTAATAGATGACATGTGAATTCTGATTTAAGTTTATGAGATAAATTATGCGTAATAATGACTTCATTTGTATTATGAGGAAGATGTCCTGAAAGCAGCTTGATATGATTTGTCTTTTGAGGTAAACGAATCAATGAGGCACTCACTCCTTTGATATAACCACTTTCTATATCAAAATGTGGTGTTGTTTTTTCTTTTATAGAAATAGATTCTCCATCATGACTCGATATAGTCACAATATCTTTAAGTGGTGCTTCAGTGTAGGACTTCTCAATAGAGTTAGAAAGACCATTTAAACCACTCATAATCACTAATGAAGTCACAATAACCAGTATTTGAAAGAGTGATAGGAGTGCGAGTCTCTTTCTTTCTCCCAACACTTCTTTAAAACTATACCTTAAAGAGAAATGCTTCTTATGCTGAGGAATAAGGACATCTTTATTAGTCTCTCTTTCTCTTATTGTATGTAATGTACAATTCTTCATCTCTATGAGTATATCCACATATTCATCTAAAAGTGCTGTATCATGAGACACAACGATAACTAAACGATCTTCAGATACTTCCTTTAAGAGTGTCATCACTTCTTTTGCCTGTTTATAATGAAGTGCACCGGTAGGTTCATCACATAATAGTACTGGTGCATCCTTTAACAAGGCACGGGCAATAGAAACACGTTTCATCTGTCCAATAGAAAGTTCATCAGGATATCTTTTCATCAGCTTTTCTATTTTTAAGCGTCTAATAATCTTATTCATCTTTTTCTTATCAAAATCTATCTGCCCAAAATAGCATCCAGCCATGATATTTTCTTCTACTGTATAAGAAGGTATCAAATCATTATTCTGTTTAATAAAGCCTATCATCTTACTAAATGATTCATCGATGTCTTCATGATTAAAAGATATTGTGCCATTATATTGCAGTAATCCACATAAACAATATAAAAGTGTAGACTTCCCACATCCTGAAGGACCTTTGATTCCTACTAAACCTGTATCTGGAAATATATAATTCACATGATCCAATATACAAATATCATAACTCACAGTTAAGTCTTTAAGTTCTAGCATATTCTTCCTCCTTTTTATGTTATAATGAGCCAGGTGATAAAAAATGAATCCTTTTCCATATTCTTTAGATAACAAGCGTTATCATACATACAATTATTTTTTAAAAACGAGATATCATAAAAAAGTCGCAAAGGTCTCTCTAGATGCCCATTTTACCTGCCCTAATAGAGATGGGACTAAGGGCTTTGGAGGCTGTATATTCTGTTCTGAGAAAGGGTCTGGAGACTTTATTCTAGATAGTGATTCTCTTTTAGAACAGTTTAAAGCAGGTGCTGAAGTAATGAAAAGAAAGTGGCCTGATGCTGTCTTTATTCCTTACTTCCAGGCATATACAAATACCTATGCGTCTTTAGATCAGTTAAAGAAAATCTATGAACCTTTTATTGGCATGAAGGATGTTGTAGGTATTGCGATTGCGACACGTGCAGACTGTCTCACTGAAGAGATATGTGCTTATTTAGAAGAGTTGTCTAAGAAAACTGATGTTTATATAGAACTTGGCTTACAGACTATTCATGACACTACCGCAAAAGAAATCAATCGTTGTCATACTTATCAGGAATTCTTAGATGGACTCTCTATGTTAAGAAGACATCATTTAGAAGTCTGTGTGCATATTATTAATGGTTTACCTAATGAAACAATAGAGATGATGTTGGAGACTGCAAAAGAGGTAGGAAAACTAGATATACAGGGGATTAAGATCCATAATCTCTATGTAACTCAGAACAGTCGTCTTTATAAGCTCTATTATCCTTTTAAGATGTTAGAAAGAGATGAATATATTTCTTTAGTTGCAAGACAATTAGAATATATTCCAAGTCATGTAGTCGTAGAAAGACTGACTGGAGATGCCCCATTAGAAGAATTAGTGGCTCCATTATGGTCTATAAAGAAAACAACAATTCTTAATGATATCGATAAGTATATGAAAGCTCATGATATTATGCAGGGAGATCTTGTATCCCTCAAATAATATATACGAAAGAAAAGAAAGAATTTCTTAAGGACATAAAAAAAATCTGGCCAAAAGCCAGATTTCTTTTTATTATTCTTCTGTTTCAAGAAGACCGTATCCACCATCTCTACGTTTATAGACAACACATACTGTATTAGTTTCGATGTCCTTATAAACGAAGAATGAATGACCAATGAGTTCCATCTGCATGATAGCTTCTTCCATGTCCATTGGCTTTGGATTAATTGTTTTTGTCTTAACGACAACGTCTTCTTCTTCAGGTTCTTCAAGAGATTCTAAAGTGTTAATGTTGAAAGCGAGTTTATTATTCTTTGACTTTCTACTTAACTTTGTCTTGTACTTTCTGATCTGTCTTTCTAGCTTATCGATAACTAGATCGATTGCTTCATAAAGATCATCACTTGTTTCTTCTGCACGAAGAAGAACATACTCTGTAGGAATTGTAACTTCAATTTTCTGGCCAAATGGGTAAGTTCTAATTAAAACCTTAGCCTCCACATCTTGTCCCATGATGAAGTACTTGTCGAGCAATGCTAACTTTTTAGTAATTTTATCCTCAATAGCATCTGTAATTGTAACGTTTTTACCTCTGACAATAACTTTCATAATTAATTCCTCCTTTACAATTCTTTCTATACCTATATTATACATAAAAAAAACTTAAAAAACACTCTTGACATAAAATATAAAAAAAAGAAGACGTTAATGTCTTCCTTAAGCTAAGTATTTCTTTAAGTCTTCTACTTTATCTAGTTTTTCCCATGGGAATTCAACATCAGTACGACCAAAGTGTCCATAAGCAGCTGTTGGTCCATAGATTGGGTTTAATAAATCTAATGTATTGATGATACCCTGAGGAGTTAAATCAAATTCCTTCTTGATTGCATCTAAGATTACTTCATCAGCGACTTTACCAGTTCCATAAGTATCTACATGCACACTTGTTGGATCCTTTACACCAATTGCATAAGATAACTGGATTTCAATACGATCACATAATCCTGCTGCAACAATGTTCTTAGCGATATAACGAGTGATATAAGCTGCACTTCTATCTACCTTTGATGGGTCCTTACCAGAGAATGCGCCTCCACCATGTCTAGCCATTCCTCCATAAGTATCAACGATGATCTTACGTCCAGTTAAACCAGTATCACCATGAGGACCACCAATAACGAATCTTCCTGTTGGATTAATGAATACCTTATAGTCTTCATTCATATGATGTTTTCTAACAACTTCCTTCATGATTTTTTCTTTAATGAATGTCTTGAATTCTTCTTCATTGAAATCTGGATCATGCTGGATAGACATAAGGATTGTATCAACCTTAGGATTGTTTTCATCTGTATAATCAATAGTAACCTGTGATTTCATATCAGGTCTTGCATGTTTGAATGTGCCATTATGTCTTAATTCACTGGCATAACGTACTAATTCATGAGCCATAGAGATTGGTAAAGGCATATATGTTTCAGTTTCATTTGTTGCATAACCAAACATGATACCCTGATCACCTGCACCACCTACTTCTACATTTGTACCTAAGGCGATATCACTAGACTGTGTATCCATGACTACCTTGATTTCACAAGTATCTGCATCAATACCTAAATCTTCAGAAGTATAGCCGATTCTTCTCATAACATCACGAGCCACTGCTTCATAATCTACTTTTGCATTTGTTGTAATTTCTCCACCAATAACTAATAAATTAGTTGTTGCGAAACATTCACAAGCTACACGTGAATATTTGTCCTGTCTTAAGCATTCATCTAAGATTGCATCACTGATCTGATCACAAAGTTTATCTGGATGTCCTTCTGATACAGATTCTGATGTAAATAAGTTCTTTTCCATTTTCTTCTTTTCCTCCTGTAATAAAAAAGCTCTCCTCAAAGAGGAAAGCGTAGTAATCTGCTTCCTCTTATTGTTCAAGTAATACTTGCTTGGTCAAGGCACCTTCTATATAAGGGTTGCCACCACTTTAAAACGATCCTCATCTGTGTGGTTCTGAATAAGAGTATAAAAATATTTAATTAAATTGCCTGTACTTCAATAACGCCTGGGACTTCTTCTACTAAGATCTGTTCAACACCATCTTTAATAGTAGAATCTAACATCATGCATCCTGCACATGCGCCAAGCATATGTACATAAACGATGCCGTCTTTGAAATCAACGAATTCTAAGTCTCCACCATCTCTTTGTAGATAGGGTCTCAACTTATGAATGACTTCCTTAATGGCTTCAATCTTTTCTTCCATGATTTCACCTCGCTTCTGCTTGACCATTATAACACACAAAATAAAAAAGAAAAGTGATATACTCTATAGAATCACTAAAAAACATACTTATTTATTAGACAATTTTAATAGATTGCACATTTTTAAGCATAATTCACTGTTTTTTATACATATTCTATGATTCTTATCAAGCATAATAAAAGAACCCCTGAGGGTTCTTCAACGTTATTCATCACTGTTATTTTTAATATAATCCAATACAAAATGAATGACATAGAGTACGACAATCATCCATCCGACAGATACTAAAACATATTTACATTCTATAGGAATATTATCATCATCATACATAAAGTAATAGTTATAAGCAAGTACTGGCACTTGAGTCATAAATATAAGTAAAGCAAGTACAACTATATTTGTTTTCTTCATATTAACCTTCCATTCCTTTTTACCTCTAAAGTTAGTATATTCTAACTATACTGTTTTATTTTCTCTTTGTAAAGTTATTACAACATATTTCTATTTTATTAATAGTATTTTCCTTTTACTGTGCATTTATTTCACAACTGATTAATTACATCAATACTTAATGCATCTACTTGAATATAATTTTCACATTAAAGAATTATTATTATCTATTCTTTTATCACTATTATAATTATGCTATAATGCAGTTGATTGGAGGCGTGCAATGGAACATCAAGTTCATGTAGGTGACATTGTTGATGTGACCATTACTGGTATTCAACCATATGGTGCATTTGCTTTATTGCCTGATGGAAGCAGCGGATTAATCCATATATCAGAAATATCTGATGGATTTGTTCGTGACGTAAATCAATTTGTCTTTTATGGAGAACAGGTTAAGGTAAAAGTCATTGATATAGATAACGTCCATCACCAGGCAAGGCTTTCTTTAAAAGCAGTCGCGAAAAAGAGACGTTTTCGCAAAAGAAAGTCAATCGTGGAAACACCTAAGGGTTTTAATCCACTAAGAGAAATGATGCCTCGATGGATCAGTCGAGGAATCGCAAAGGAGGAAGATGTATGATCAACGTTGATTTAAGTAAAGCTAAATTAACAGAAAGCATGGAATCATATAAGGACAGAGTCGCAGAAGTTCATGATATGATTCACAACAAAACAGGAGCAGGTAACGACTTTTTAGGATGGGTTGACTTACCTACTAACTACAACAAAACTGAAGTAGAAAACATTAAGAAAAAAGCTGCAGAATTATCTGAAGAAATTGATGTTTTATTAGTTTGTGGTATCGGTGGTTCTTATTTAGGCGCAAGAGCTGCTATTGAAGCAATCAATGGTCTTTATCCAACAAACAAGGTTCAGATTATCTATATTGGTAATACATTCTCTGCTACTTATTTAGCACAGGTTAAGAACTATGTAAAAGATAAAGAATTCGGTATTAATGTAATTTCTAAGTCTGGTACAACAACTGAAACTTCAGTTGCTTTCAGAATCTTCAAAGAATTACTTGAAGAAACTAAGGGTAAAGAAGTAGCTCAGAGAAGAATTGTTGCTACTACAGATGCTCATAAAGGTGCATTAAAGACTTTAGCTGACCAGGAAGGTTATACAGAATTCGTAGTTCCTGATGATATCGGTGGACGTTATTCTGTATTAACTGCAGTAGGATTATTCCCTATCGCAATGGCTGGTATCGATGTTGATGCAATGTTAAAGGGTGCTAAAGATGCCCAGGATAAATACAACAATCCAGATCTTCTTACAAACGATGCTTATCAGTATGGTGTTGCAAGACAGATGTTATTAAAGGCTGGTTACCCAGCTGAAATGTTTGTAACTTATAACTTACAGTTACAGCAGACTGCTGAATGGTGGAAACAGTTATTTGGTGAATCTGAAGGTAAAGAAGGAAAAGGTATCTTACCTACAAGTGGTACTTTCTCAACTGACCTTCATTCATTAGGACAGTTCATCCAGGAAGGTTCTAAGGTTTTATTCGAAACTGTATTAAAGATCAAAGAACCTCAGATGAACTTAGAAATCCCTAGCGATGCAGAAAACTTAGATGGTTTAAACTACTTAGCTGGTAAGACAGTTGATTATGTTAACCAGAAAGCATGTGAAGGTACTATTGATGCCCATGTAAATGTTGGTAACGTACCTAACATTCAGATCACTCTTGATCATGTTGATTCATATAGCTTTGGTTATATGGTATACTTCTTCGAAAAGGCTTGTGCAATGAGCGTTTACCTATTAGGTGTTAACCCATTCAACCAGCCAGGTGTTGAAGTTTACAAGAAGAATATGTTCAAGCTTTTAGGTAAGCCTGGATATTAATAAGAGATCCCGCGTATTGCGGGATTTTTTTGTACAATGTGATGAGTTTGTAAGAAATTGTGATGTTTTTCACAAAGTATAGTAGATAATCTCTTTTTAATCAGTATAATGAAAATTAGATAATGTTTAAAAAGATAGTAGTGAAGCAGAAGAAATTTTTCTTCTGTTTTCATTTTACTAGAAAGGAGACAAACATGAAGAACATTACTATTATGGGTGGTGGCGTTCTGGGATCACAGATTGCATTCCAGGCAGCATATTGTGGTTTTGATGTAACAATCTGGTTAAGAAGTGAAGGAAGTATTGGGCGTACACAGCCTAAGCTTGATTCTATCAAGCAGTCTTATATTGATGCAATTAATCTTATGGATATTGATAAATCTATCAATACATGGTGTATGGGTATTGCAGGCTATGATGATTTTGATAAGGAAAACTGCCTAGAGAAGGTAGAACGTGCTTATTCTACAATCAAGCTAAAACTTGATATGAAAACAGCAGTAAAAGATGCTGATTTAGTCATTGAATCTATGACAGAAAATATGGAAGCTAAGAAGGATGTCTATACAAAGATGGCTCCCCTACTTCCTGATAAGACAATTCTAGTGACTAATTCTTCTACTATGCTTCCTAGCAAATTAGCTAAGTTTACTGGTAGACCTGATAAGTTCCTTGCATTACACTTCGCAAATACGATTTGGAAGAATAATATGACAGAAGTTATGATGCAGGATAAAACAAATAAAGCATATTTTGATGAAGTCATGAAGTTTGCGAAAGAGATTAGAATGATCCCATTACCTGTCAATAAAGAAAAGTCTGGTTACCTACTCAATTCTATGTTGATTCCATTATTATTCTCAGGTATGGATTTAATGGTCAATGGTATCTCTGATCCTGAAAGTATCGATAAGGCATGGACTTTAGGTACAGGAGCACCTAAAGGACCTTTCCAGATTCTTGATACAGTAGGATTAAAGACTGCTTATGAGATTGTTGGAATGTATGTAAAGATTCCTGGCTTCTTAGCACCTTATAATTTCAAAGGCATGCATAAGATGTTGAAGTCTTATATTGATCAAGGAAAGTTAGGATATAGTACTGGTGAAGGATTCTATAAGTACAAGAATAAGTAACTAAATAAGCTTGAGGTTCACTCCAGTTATACAAATGCCAGAAGTGCAAACTTCTGGCATTAGTTTTGGGTAATTTTTACATCGTATTGTACAAAGTGTTTTTTAATCAACAAATACGTCATTTAATTCAGTACACATTATAATCAAGTCACTAATAGGTAGAATAAGTAGCAAAATAATCACACCTATCACCAATAGAAAAGGAAATTGATACATTCCCACCTGAAGATAAAGTCAAGATACGCCAAGAAAGATCAAAGCCATTAGTTGATGACTTCTTTTTATGGTGTAAAGATAACCAAAACAAAGTGTTAACAGCTTCTAAGACAGGAAAGGCTATACAATATGCCTTGAATTACGAGGCAAGATTGCGTTCATTTTTAGAAGATGGTCTTGTAGCTATGACAAATTCATTAGATTTATTCAAAAAAATATATTATCCCCAATTTTTACATTAACACCTGTAAGTACAGGATTTTTATTTGAAAAGTTGGGGATAATTTTTTATCGAATACCAAATTGTTTAGCTATTTCATCTTCATCATCCCATTCAGGTAATACATCAATATCATTTTCGTTCTCTATAACTTTTTTCATCTGTTCTAATGAAGGTTTGGCATAATGTTTTCTTGTTGTATCAGTAGATGAATGTCCTAGCATCCTACTTACTAATTCAATAGGTACACCATCTTGATATAGATGTGTTGCACGTGATCTTCTAAACATATGTGGATGTACTTTTAAAGGAATATCAACATCAGGATGTTCTTCTTTTATTTTATTTGCATATTTTTGAATAAATGTTTCAATTGTTGATTCACTTAACTTGTTTTTATTTCCGTTAATAACTGAATAAAATACATAGCTTGTAGGTTTATAAATTTTAATATAATTATTTAGATGTTCTACAGCTTTAGAAGAAATATTAACAATTCTTTCTTTATCACCCTTTCCATGTACCAACATATATGGCGTTGAAATATCTAAAAATAAATCATTTATATTTAAGTCAATCAACTCGCCAACTCGTAATGCCGTTTCATAGAGAATAATCATAATAGTTTGGTTTCGAATACCTTTTTTATTTTGTTTTGGGTATTCAAATAGCAACTTTAATGCTTCGCTAGATAAAACTTCTTTCTCTTTTACTGGAATTTTTAATGTGGGTATATGATTTATAGAAATCGCAATACTTTGATATGAAATATCAATATCGGATATATACCATAAATAATTTTTTATTACTGTAACATGATGATTAATAGTACTGATTTGCTTGCCGTTTCTTTTTAAATAATCAATAAAATCTAATACAAGTTCTTTATTACAATCTTCTGTTTTAAACTTTAGTAACTTAATGTTTTTGTCTTCTAGAAGATATTTTCTAAACACTGTTAAGGCATCTTTATAACTTTCAATCGTATTTTCACTTTTACCTGTTTGTTTTCTAAGATAACAATTTAAATAATCATTCGTATATTGAAAAAATAGATTTTTATTCTTCTTCACAGCTTATCACCTCCGGAAATAGATTTCTTTTTTTTATATCAATTGCTTCATAACTGGAACACAGCATGTGATAGTAGTAATATGTTTCTTCGGTAGTGGTATGTCCCAGTTGTTTTGATAAATAAGGCATTAGATCATTTAAATTTTTTTCTTCATTTAACCATTTGTCTACTAAATGTACCACATATGTATGCCTTAAAGAATGGGGCGTAGGATAATGAGTAGTTTTTCCAATATGACCATCTACAACTGCTCTATGAAAATAACTATCAATAGTTGTTTTCAATATATGCTTGTTTTTATTACCAGATGGAAATAGCCAATCACTTACAATAGATTTGTCTCTTTTTTTGATATAATTTTTTAACAATAGATATATATCATTAGAAAGATAAACAATTCTATCCTTTTTGTTTTTTGCATTATGTATCGTAAGAGTTGCATCAGCATTTAAATCATCTATTCTTAATGAACAAGCTTCATTATTCCTGAGGCCTGTAACGTATAATAACCGTATCAGGATGGGAACCATAAAACGATAGTGTTTTGCGCGAACGTGAATAACGTTTTCAAATAAGTTATCGATACTTTCAAATAATTTTTGAATTTCTTCTTCAGTAAGAACATAAGGAACTGGTTTTTGAATGTAAAAATGATAATTAGGAACAAAAGCCTCAACACCTAGTGTATTAAGATATAGACAAAATTGTTTAACACTTGAAACACGATGATTTCTTGAATTTTTATTTTCAGTTTCTTTTTGTACAGCCCATAAATCAATGATTCCTTTGGTAATATGGCTACTTGTATACTTATTTTCAACCAAAAATTTATCAAACATTTTTAAGTAGTAAAGTGTACTTTCACTGTAACCAAAATTCAATCTCAATTCTTCAAATGCCAACATGTAATCTTTCAATATACTTTTATATTGATACGTCATATATCTAATCCTCCATATGGAATCAAATGCAGGTCCATACAACAATTTCTCATTCTAGTTTTATCAAGAGAAAGATACTTATCTACAGTAGAATCATCAGCATGACCTAATGCATATGCAGCATCTGTAGTGCTGTAACTGTGACTTACGATGTTTGATGCATAGGTTCTTCTTAAAGTATGGAAAGTTATTCCTTTATAATCTATCTCTAATTTATCCAATACTATTTTTATTGCACTATTACAAACAGTTTTACTAGGAACTCTATAAGGTGCATGAAGGGTTTGAAATAGAAAATCATGATTAGAAATATGATGAAGAGATTTCATGTATCGATAGATACTGTTGGCAACCATTACAGGCATAGGCAAAGTTAGCTGTTTCATCGTTTTGGCTTGTGTAAAAGTAATTGTAAGTTTTTTTAATGAGATATCCTTTCTTTTCAAGTTGATTGCATCTGTAGCTCTTAATCCCATTCGAACTCCTAAAAGAAACAAGCAATAGCTTCGCAATTCTAATTCTGTTTTGAAATCATTTTTATGATTATAAATCAGTTCTAAAGTATCTAAGTCCATAATAACAATCAACTTTTTCGGCAATCTATATCCTTTTAATAATATAGATTCATGATAGTTTGGTATGATCTTTTTGTCATAGAGATAGCATAGAAACTGTCTAATTCGTATCAAATAGGCATTCTTACCTTCTACGGTGGAATGATAGTCCCTGTTTTTGAAATCGCACAAAAGATGAGGCGTGATTTTATTGAAACTGTCAACTCCTGTTTTATCCAAATATAATGTAAAGCGTAATATAGAGTTGGCATCCATTTCCAAAGTATTTTTTTTGTATCCCAGTCTCTTACGATAGTTAAGATAATCATCAATATTTTGTCTTGCCCACGAAGGACATGATTTGATATAGTTTTTTTCTTTAAAACAGTAACATGAATTGAAATTAATGGGTTTTCCATTGATATAATCAAAATATCGATAAAGTAATGTCCTACTTTCCTTATATGATGAAATTAAGTTTTTAAGAATATCTAAACAGAATAAATTAATTGTTTCATAGCAAATTGGTAAATGAAACATGTCTACAAACAAAGCAAACTGTTCAATAACATAGGGTGCATGCATTAAATGATGACGGCTATAATCGTTTTCTTTCATTAAATTCATAAATGACGTAATTTGTCTACAAAATAGAGATTGACTTAAAGAATTATCTGTTGATAAATTGGATATTTCTAGATTTATATTAGAAAGGTATTCATAAAAGCCTATAACTTTTTTATCTGTGATGAATGCCAGCAAAATATTATCAATCACTTTTTTTTCATAACAATATTCAAGAAATCTACTAATATAGTTTAACATTCTAGAAAAATTTACCTCACTTGAGTGATTGTTGTTTTTACAGATAAAATCATAAATATCTTTATACGATAATTTTTCGAGTTTAACTTTTGAGAGTTCAAGACATCTTAAGAAATATGCGACATAGTTTTTAATTGAATTGTAATTTAATGACGGTGTTTTTATAAAATCATCAATCAACTTTCGATGCTCATTATTCAATTTAAGATAATTACTTGTATTATTGAAATAAGTATATTTTCCATCAATTGGAAAATCACGATTATGATAGATATCATCCATCATATAAGTAAAATGTTTAACAGCTTTCCATTTTCCTTTATACCAAACATTTTTATTTGATATGATCCATTCAATCAACGAGTCAAAATCATATTTATCGACTTCCTTCAGTTTGATATAAAGCATTTGACTTGCAACAGTATATAGTCTATTAATAGAATATGATTTTGTGAAATCTTCAGTAATATTAGACAATGTACAATCGCAAAGAATCTTATAAAAATCTAACATAGCTTCAATCCTCCTTTGATTAAAGCTATATCATAACAATATGAAAAGAATAAGAATTATCCCCAACTTTTCAAATAAAAATCCTGTACTTACAGGTATTAATGTGAAAATTGGGGATAATATTTTTTTCTGAATAAATCTAGTTATCCAAAATTTAGGATAACTAGATGAACGTACAATCAGACCATTTACAGTTAGCCGAAATTATGCGCTCAATCCATTTATGTGCTGATAAATTCTTTTAAATATCTAAGTATATCATCTACTATGTATATAGGAGGTGACATACAATGGAATGTCAATTAGAAAGGTTTGCAGAATTCCTTAGACAAAATAAATATTCTGAGTCGACAATAAAGGCATATTTGAAAGAATTAAAGGTGATTCATCAATTTGACTTTACAGCCACTGAGGATGATTGCGTTGTTTTTATTAATAAGACTATAAAGGATGCTGAGAAGCAAGGTATTTCAAAGAGCTATATTAATAACTTACGCGCTGCTCTTCATCAATTGTTTTTAATGACTTTTGGTAAAACAGTAAAAGTATATTGTCTTCAAAATCGTTCTAGGGATTATATCGACTTATTTCTTGATGGTTTTTTCAGTTATTCTACCAAGTTCAAATCTCAAATCACTTCTACTGCATCAGCTGAGATGAACCATATCAGAGATTTCTTGAATTATATCGGATTTGATGCGTCTTATGATTTTTCACAATTAAGAGCTAATGATGTTATAGGTTTCATAAATGACAGTTATACCACATTAAAACCTTCATCCAGAGGTAGATACATAACATCAATAAGGAATTTTTTTAGATTCCTTGAATACAAAAACATCCCCATATCCAAAGAAATATTAGAATTACCATTGGCTGTTCCTGATTGGAAAGGAAGAAAAGTTCCAACTGTATTAAATGAAGAAGAGAAAGCAAGATTAAAGAATCATTTTTCTCAGGATGAGGAAGCTGGACTTCGAAACCATTTAATAATCATACTGATGCTGGATTATGGTCTAAGATGTTCAGAAATCCCTCAGATAACTATAAATGATATACAGTGGTCTATGAATAATATAATTATCAAGAAAACAAAGACTCATAATGATCGCTATATCCCTCTGAATCAGAATTTTCTGATGCTGTTAGAGAAATATATCGTTAAATTCAGAAATAACAGTTCAAAGTATCTTTTTACTACAGTAAATCAAAGAAAAAAGAATCTAAAAATGAATACTGAAGAAGTAAGAAGAATTGTTCGTCTTGCTTTCAAAAAAGAAAATATACATGGATACTGGAAAGGCACACATTCGCTTAGACGTAGTGCGGCTTCACATTTATTTAATAATACTAATAGCTTTAAAGTAGTCAGTGATATATTAGGACATAAATCAATAGAATCAACCACAAGTTATGTAAGAGTAGATTTTGAATTATTACGCTCTATTGCTTCTCCATGGCCTAGAAACGGTGGTGAAGTAAATGATTGAAACAAATTATATCTCTACTTTAGTGGAAGATTATATTGAATTCAAAAGAAGTTTGGGATTTGAATTAAAGATTATTGCTAAAAGATTACGCATATTTGCATCTTATACACGAACTCTTGATTATGATGGATACATCACAAAAGATCTCGTTCTAAAATGGATTTGTAAGGGTACAGATTCTCAAAAAACAAGAGGAAGGAGGATGGAGATGTTTCTTCCGTTCTTGAAGTTCGCACATCTTAAAGATGAAAATAATGAAATAATATACAGTCAGATTTTCTCTAATGCGAGACAGAGACCAAATCCTCATATATATAATGAATCAGAAGTTCTTGATTTAATTAGAAAGTGTGAGAACTTGTATTCTCCAGATCAGCTGAGAATAAAATCAATGCAGCTTGCTTTGGGATTGCTATGGGCAACTGGAATGCGACCAAATGAAGTAGTTTCTTTAAAATATAAGGATATTGACTTTGAAAACGGCCTTATCAAGATTCGTGATACAAAATTACATAAAGATAGAATAATTCCTATTCACGAAACTGTATTAGTCAAAATAAAAGAGTATATTTCATTTATTAATAGTCATGAAATATACCCAGAAGAAGATGATAATTTGTTATATACTGTTAAACCGCAAACTCTACCCATCTGATGACTGCAAATTATATTACCCTATATA
>OIXW01000076.1_pt1 | contig 25782 bp, 31 predicted proteins | sample 1587951 | NCBI WGS metagenome assembly OIXW01 (sample SAMN03283239) | human gut metagenome | biome: human-associated habitat; material: feces | host: Homo sapiens | place: Peru | collected 2012
GGGGCAATGCCAAGGTTTGGGGCAATGCCGAGGTTTGGGGCAATGCCAAGGTTTGGGGCAATGCCGAGGTTTGGGGCAATGCCAAGGTTTGCGGTGATGCCAAGGTCTTTTCTGCAAGTCATGTGTTAGTGATCGGTGCTATTGGTAGCCGGGACGATTTCACAACATTCTTTAGAGATAAAGACAATGAAATTACTGTCAAGTGTGGTTGCTTCCTTGGTAAGATTGATAAATTTCTTGAAAAGGTCACACAAACACATGGTGATTCTAAGTATGCGTTAGTTTACAGAGCAGCAGTTGAGGTCGCAAGATTACAGATTGACCTTTCAGGTGAAGCACCAAAGGATGCTGATGAATAATGAATGATCTTCAATTCATGCCCCATCAGGAAGAAGTGCTGAACCTGACTGATGATAAAAACAGGTGTGCTTATTATTTAGATATGGGACTTGGTAAAACTTTTGTAGGTGCTGAAAAAATGTATTTGCTGAACAATACTGTAAATTTGATTGTATGCCAAAAATCAAAAATTGATGATTGGGTTGATCACATGAAAACGTATTACCCTGAATACAGGGTTATGGACTTGACCAAGAAAAGTGAAGGTGTGAACTTCCGTACACTGGTTGAAACCAAAGACCTGTATGATCAGAACATTCAGATTGTCGGTGTAATCAATTATGATTTGGTATTCAGACGTAAGTATATAGCCCATATAACCGACTTTACATTGTTACTTGATGAATCAAGCCTTATATGCAATGAAAACGCTAAACGGTCAAAATTCATATTGAAGTTACAACCGGAAAGCGTGATCTTGCTGTCAGGTACACCAACAGCAGGAAAGTATGAACGGTTGTGGTCACAGCTTAAGTTGTTAGGTTGGGATATTAACAAGAAAGCCTTTTATGCTTCCTATGTTCAGACAGAATGGATTGAAAACGGTGATGGATACAAGAAAGAAGTAATCACAGGATATAAGCACGTTGAGCATTTAAAGAAAAGACTTACACAGTTTGGTGCAGTGTTCATGAAAACAGAAGAAGTGATTGAACTGCCTGAACAGACTGAACAGAAAATTTTCTTGAAGATCACAAATGAATATAAGTTTTTCATCAAACACAATTACTTGGAACTTGATACAAGGAACTTAGTCAGATTCAAAGACGATTCAGATTTTGAGGGTGAAGATGTAACACCAAGAGTTGAACTGATCGGTGATAATAGCCTGACCAAAACGTTATATTGCAGACAGTTGTGCGGTCAATGGCATAAGGAAAAACTGGAAGCATTCAGGGACTTACTGGAATCAACTGAAGATCGGTTGATTGTGTTTTATAACTTCAATGAAGAACTGACAAGACTTAGAAAAATATGTGAATCACTCAACAGGGAAGTCAGTTTTGTAAATGGTTCAGGACGTTCAATGTATGCATATGAATGTGTAGATAACAGTGTTACATTTGTTCAGTACCAAGCAGGGGCAATGGGTGGTAACTATCAGAAAGCAAATAAGATTGTGTACTTTACGTTGCCACTTGGAAAAGGGTCTTGTGATCTTTGGGAACAATCAAAGAAACGTATACACAGAATCGGTCAGAACAGACCATGTTTCTACTATTACCTACTGGTAAAGGGAAGTTTTGAAGAAAGGAATCTTGCAGCATTGCAGGAAGGAAAGGAACTAACTGATGAATTGTTCACATAATTGTATGATGTGCCGGGTATGGAAGTACATCAAAAAGCATTTTAAGAATTTTGTTATTAAGACAATTATCTTTTTTAACATGTTAAGTCTTATGTACTGGATTGTATACATTGATTACATCATATCATGGCAACCATATGCAATTATGGCATTCAATCTTTTGGTACTGTCACTGATCGGATATGCAAATAAAGACAATGGAGTTGATTTTTTATAGCAGCAGAAAAGAATTTTGAAAACAGGGTAAAAGAATACTTAGATGATTACGGTTGTTGGTGGCTCAAATACTGGGCAGGTGCAGCTTATACGAAGAAAGGCATACCTGATTTACTTGTAAGTTCTGACGGTTATTTTTTAGGGGTTGAAGTAAAAGCACCAGACGGTGAACCGTCATTACTACAGCTTAGAAATTTAAGGAAAATAAGAGAATCCGGTGGATATGGGATTTTACTTTTCCCAAAGGACTTTGAAAAGTTCAAATGGTTCAATGAACACAAATCAAAATCTAACGCTTGGTATCTTTCCAATATTGAAGAACAGAAGCGGTGGAAAATAATGTTAGAAGAAAAGGAGATTTAACAATGACAAGAGAAAAACAGATTGAGTATTTCAAAGGTTGCCTGATGGCAACAGGTCGTGAGGGTACAGAAGATTTACTTGACTTCATCGAAGAACTTGGTTTTTACGATGCCCCTGCATCCGGTGGAAATCACTGCTGTAAAGATGGTGGACTGTTAGAGCATACAGTTAACGTCATGCAGTACGCTGAAAAGATTGGTCTTACACTGCTTGGAAGTGAAGCATATAACAAGATTCACAGCAGCGTGATCATTGCATCAGCATTACACGACCTTGGTAAGTGTGGACGTTATGGAAGTCCTTATTATGTTGAAAACATGGTGCAGGATGGTAGACCGACCAAAAAAAATCCTGAACAGAAGTATAAGAGATCAGAAAGTAAACCGTACAAGATCAGTTCTGATTTGTGCCATATTGATCATCCGTTGAGATCAGTGGAACTTGCAGCACGTTACATTGATCTGACAGAGGAAGAAGAACACGCAATTTTTTATCATGACGGTGCTTATGGAAGTCTTGCGTATGATCTGAAAGGTCATGAAGAACCATTGCAGGTGATCATTCATTTTGCAGATTTTTGGTCAGCACAGTTTCTTGAGGTCGGAAAACTGGAAAAATTCAAAGATCAGGATGTGACAGAATCCGATCAGAAAGGTGTGGAGTAATGGAAGATATTAAGACAGCAATAGATAGTGCGTGGAATGCATACCGGGAACGGTTCGGTACAGATGCCAAACTTGAAGAAGGTGATCAGGTTGCAGTTGTCATGAATAATTGTGTACTGGTTATCAGCTTACAGGATGCAACACTTAAATATGATTTTATCGGTGGTAAACCTTTACAGGTTGATCATACATTAAGAATTTATGAAAGTGAGGGTAAATAAATGAGTAGTGCAAAGAAACACAAACAGAGAAGTCACAGAAGTTACAGAAACAGTGTTGCAACAGCTGAACATTTTCAGAACAGACAGATTTTGAAGGTGTCACAGCAGAAAGCAATGAAAGAAAAGAGCAATCTTTTTACTAAGTTAATGGGCTTATTCAAGAAAGGAGATAAATAAACATGGCACAGAAAGTTTTAATTATGGGTGAATCCGGTACAGGTAAAAGTACAAGCCTTAGAAATTGTGACCCGGCAACAACAGCGGTTATCAATCCGGTAGGTAAACCGTTACCGTTCAAGAATCACTTTGAAATGCTGAACAATGAAACAGATGCAAGAAAAATTGTGAAGTACATGAAAGAACAGTGTACAGCAGGTAAGAAGCTGTTGGTGGTTGATGACTTCCAGTACATTCTTGCAGTACCGTACATGAACCGTATCAAAGAAACTGGGTGGGAAAAGTACAATGATTTTGGTGCGAACTACTTTGAAATCATTGACTGTTGCAAAGACTTACCTGATGATGTTGTAGTCGTTTATATGACCCATTTGGAAACTTTAGATAACGGTCTTACAACTGTTAAGCTGATTGGTAAACTGTTGCGTGAGAAGATCACCATTGAAGGACTGTTTACCGTTGTACTTAGAACTGGTGTGAATGAAGCCAAGTATTACTTTTACACACAGAACAGCGGAAAAGATACAGTAAAATCACCGCTTGGAATGTTCACCGCATACGCTATTGACAATGATCTGAATTATGTTGTTGACAAGATCAGAAATTATTATGAACTTGGTGATTACAAGTCAGATGATGAAATGAATGCTGCTGATCAGGCGGTTGCATCTGATCTTGAAAAACCTGACAGCAAAGGCAGAAGAACAAGAGGTAAAAAAGCTGAATCTGCAACACCAACAGGTGCAAAGGAAGAAAAGACTGGAAGAACACGTAAGAGTAGGGCAGAAGTTCAGGCAGAAAATGAACAGAAGATTGCTGATCACATGGATGAAGTTGACAAGGCTATTGATCAGGCTTTTCCGGGACAGGAAGAAGTACCATTTGATGAAGCAATGGATGTTGCCGATAAAGTACCGAAACCGGATTTACAGAAACCACCAAGAAGAACACGTAAGGAAAGAAATGCTGAAAAGTCTGAACCTGTTCAGGACGGTACAACGAACACTGATTCTGAATCTGTCACACTGAAAGCAGATGCATATTTTTATGTTCCGGCTGATGATAACTATGTGATGAAGCATAAGGGTGATACGGTTGACCTGATCGTTGATGGTGTTGAGGTTATGAAGGTAATCACAAGAGAAGAATTTAATGCAGGAATCAAAAGACTTGCACAGGAAAACAACACTGTACCTGCTGACGCACAGACCCCGGCTGAACCTTTAGACGGTGCTATGAACACACCTGAACAGCACGTCAGAGGTCAAAGACGAAGAAGAACAAGATCATGATTGCATTAAATATTTTTCTTGCAGTCATGGCAGCATTCTTTGGATTCGGTTCAGTGGGTGACAGGATTCAGAAAAATAGGGATAATTATACAAGGGTTTGTATTGCTTGTATCATAGCAATTATAATCATAAATTTATTTTAAGAAAGGTTAAATGGTGAAAAATTATGGCAGTAGATTTTAGTGCATTCGATGAACAGGTTGATCTTAACGCATTACAGAAAGAGGTTCAGGAAGCAGACGATTCACAGTTTGAAGATGTACCGGATGGGGATTATGATGTAAGTTTTGATAAAATGGAGATCAAGCCAACAAAGAAAGGTGACAAGCTGATGTTTTCCGCACAGTGCAGCATTTTGGAAGGTAGTCAGAAAGGTAGAAAGATTTTCTTCAACCGTACTATTTCCGGCAACACTTCACAGAAGTGGACTAATGGCATGGCAATCAAATCTGTTTGCACATGGCTTGATAAACTTGAAACAGATACAGTACCGGAATTTATCAACTACAGTGATTTTGCTGATTGCGTACTTGATATTTTTCAGGAAGTACAGGGTAAAGTTGGTGCAGCAGTTACCTATAAGGCTGATGACTTCAATCCAATTACTATCAATGAAGCATTCGATATGTAAAAATTTTTAATTTAAAAGTAGATAAAACATCTACTTTGCGGTAAGATAACACTTAAGGCGGTGTGTAAAACGCACACCGCTTTTTCAAAAAAAAAAGTGGGTGATTTAGTAAATGATATTCTACGATTTTGAGGTTTTTGAAAAGGATTGGCTTGCTGTATTCATTGATGTGACGAAGAAGAAAGAACACGTGATAATCAATAGCCCTGATAAACTAAAAGCCTTATATGAAGCAAATAGAAAAGATATATGGGTAGGATTTAATAACCGTCACTACGATCAGTACATCATGAAAGGTATTCTGCTTGGTATGAATCCTAAAAAGATCAATGACTGGATTATCGTTGACAATAAAGAAGGTTGGCAATATTCAAGAGCATTCAATAAATTACCCATGATCAACTATGATGTAATGCCAAGCAACGATGAAACCATGAAAACAGTCGGATTGAAAACAATGGAAGGTTTTCTTGGTTCAAACATCAAGGAAACTGATGTTGATTTCCGTATCAAAAGGAAACTGACACCGGAAGAAATAGAACAGACGGTTAAATACTGTAGGCATGACGTAGAACAGACGATCAAGGTATTTCTTGAAAAGGTCAGTGAGTTCAATGCAGTTCATGGAATTATACAGGCATTTCCAAAAGAAACTTCACTGTATGACATTGGAGATAGTGAAGCCCGGATAACAGCAAAGGTTCTTGGGTGTTCAAAAACTAATTTTGGTGATGAATTTGATTTCTTCTTTCTGCCATGCCTGAAATTGAAAAAATATAAATATGTTCAGGAATGGTTTGCGGAGAAAAGAAAAGAAGCCCTTGAAATGGGGTTACAGGATTTTGACAAGAAAGATAAAAAGACTTGGTATAAGTCACAGAACTTTGAAACGATTGTTGCAGGAATACCGCACACATTTGGTTTTGGCGGTCTGCATGGTGCATCTGATAAGCCGATACATCGGAAAGGTCAGATTCTTCATGTAGATGTAAATAATTACTATCCGTCAATGCTGATTGCATGGGGACTTGTAACAAGGGCAGCAACCAATAACAACTTCAAACTGGTGTATGACACAAGAAAAGCTATGAAAAAGAAACAGGTTGCAGCAGCTAAAGTCGGAAGAAAGGCAGAAGCAAAGCAATGGAAAAAAGCACAGTTGCCGTATAAGAAGATGCTGAATGCACTTTCAGGGGCAATGAAAGATGAAACCAATGCTGCATATGATCCACGTAATAACAACTGTATGTGTATCAACGGTCAGTTGATGTTGCTTGATCTGATTGAGCATTTGGAAGTTGTGCCGGGACTTGAACTGATTCAGTCAAACACTGACGGTTTGATCATTTGGATTCCTGACACTGATGAAGCCTTTGAAATGGTTGATGATATTTGTTGGGAGTGGGAACAGCGTTGTTCTACTGAACAATGTTCAATCTTGCTTGAACTTGACAATATATCAGAAATCTATCAGAAGGACGTAAACAATTACCTTTGGATTGGTACTGATGGCGGTGTTGAAAGAATTGGTGCTTACGTCAAAGAACTTTCTGCTATTGATAATGACTTACCAATACTGAATAAAGCGTTGGTTGACTACATGGTGAAAAAGATACCTGTTGAACAGACAATCAATCAGTGTGATGACTTGATTATGTTCCAAAAAATAGTGAAGCTGTCAAACAATTATAACTGGGTTGAGCATGAACATGGAACTGGTCAGATCATTAAGACAACAAAACACCGGGACGGTACACGAACAGAAGTGTGGTCATATCCTACCACACAAAAATATACTTATAAATCTTATCGTGTGTTTGCTTCCAATCGTGTTACAGACGGTAGGTTGTTAAGACGTAAGGTTGTAAAACCAAAGGGTGAAAAATTTGGAAACACACCTGATCACAGTTTCATTTATAACGATTCTGTAATTGGGGTTAAAGTACCACCGGAATTAGATAAGCAGTGGTACATAGATTTAGCAAGAAAAAGACTGAAACAATTTGGTATTGCAGCATAATACCGGAAAGGTGGGAACATGACAGACATTACAATCAAATATGATCATGGTCAGATGCTTATTCATCTTGAAGAATTTCTTTCATGTAGAAGTATCTCAAAGGTTCGTAAGCTGATTAAGTTAATCAATCGAAGTGATAACCCTGACATTGTGAATCAGATCAAAGATCACATTCAGTACAGAATGGAAGGGTTGGACAATATTACAATGATTACCGAAAACAGGATTGAGCGGAATAAGGCAGAAATGAAAGATGCTGAAATGAACGTGCAGCACTGGTTATATTTGCGGTCACAGCATAAGAAAGGTAGTAACGGTTACAAGCATTACATGACAAATGTGAAAGAAAGTCGGGACACATTGAAAGAGAAAAAGGCAGATTTGAGATCAGCCGAAAAGGAATATAAGGACAGCATCAGGGACAAAGAATTTTTCAGTAAATTGCTGTCAGAAGTATTTAGTTAAAGGATGGTGAAACAGGATGTTGTACAAAGGGTACATAAAGACAAAAGGCAAGAAAGCAATCGAAGCATTCAAAGACCGGACAAAATACCGCACTTATGACGAAGTGAAGAATCTTGAAGGGTTCGGTGGTGTTCTTGCTGATGATACCATCCTGATAGATATTGACGATGCTGAACAGTCTGAAATTTTAATGAACATTGTGGAAGAATATCAGCTTGATTGCCGGGTGTATTGTACAAGCCGGGGCAGACATTTTTTATTTAAGAATCATAGTATTACAAGGAACAGGACACACGTACCGCTTGCGGTTGGTCTGACAGCAGATATAAAACTTGGTACACGTTCATCATATGAAGTAATCAAGATTGACGGTGAAGAACGCTTTATTGAGTGGGACATTGAAGAAGGTGGAACATATCAGGAAGTTCCAAAATGGTTGTTCCCGGTTCGTACAGCGGTTGACTTTCTTGATATGGATGCAGGTGACGGACGCAATCAGGCATTATTCAATTATATCCTGACACTTACATCAAATGATTTTAGTGTTGATGATACAAGAGAATGTATCAGAATTCTGAACAGATTTGTACTGAAAGAACCGTTATCTGATGATGAACTGGAAGTGATTCTTAGGGATGAAGCATTTCAAAAACCTGTATTCTTTTGTGATAAGACATTCCTGTTTGACCGTTTTGCAACATGGCTTAAGAACAATGAAAATGTAGTCAGTATAAGTAATCAGTTACATATCTATCAAGATGGGATTTATCAGGTTGGGTACAAGGCTATTGAAACAGCTATGATCAATCAGATACCTAACCTGAAAAAGACACAGCGAAGAGAAGTATTAGAGTATATGGAACTTATAGCTGATGAAAAAGCACAGGCAGATGCACGTTATATAGCATTCAGGAACGGTGTGTTGGATATTGTGACCGGACAGATGCAACCATTCAGCCCTGATTTGGTTATTACAAATCAAATACCTTGGGACTATAACCCGGAAGCCTACAGTGAACTTGCTGATGATACACTGAACAAATTAGCTTGCGGTGATCAACCGATCAGGGCATTACTGGAAGAATGTATTGGCTATTGCTTTTATCGCAGGAATGAACTTGGTAAGGCATTCATTCTTACCGGTGATAAGTCAAACGGTAAAAGTACATTTCTTGATTGTGTCAAAGCAATCCTTGGTGATGGGAATATATCAGCACTTGATCTTAAGGAATTAGGGGACAGGTTCAGCACATCAATGATGTTCGGAAAACTGGCAAATATCGGTGATGACATTGGTGATGACTTCCTGCAAGGTTCACAGGTAGCAACATTCAAGAAAGTAGTTACAGGTAACAGAATCAAAGCAGAAAGAAAAGGGCAAGACCCTTTTGAGTTTAACCCTTATGTGAAGCTGCTGTTTTCAGCAAATGACATACCAAGAATGAAAGATAAGACCGGGGCAGTTCTTAGACGTTTGGTGATTATTCCATTCAATGCAAGATTTACAAAGTATTTACCAAGTGGTGAGATTGACCCGGATTACAACCCTTATATCAAGTATCAGTTGGTTGAACAAAGTTCAGTCGAATATCTGATCAGAGTAGGTGTGGAAGGACTGAAAAGAATCATTGAAAACAATGAGTTCACCAAGTCTGAAAAAGTGGCTGAACAGATTGATGAATATGAAAATGAAAATAACCCAATCAAGGCATTTATTGATGAATGCGGTGTTGAAATGATTGAGGATGAACCAACAGGTGACGTATACAGCAGGTATCAGGTGTTTTGTGCTGATTGTGGTATGCAACCAATGTCAAACATCGTGTTCAGTAAGCAGATCAATAAGCGGTTGGGGTTTGAAACAGTAGTGACTAAGGTAGGCGGTAAGTCTATCAGGATATTCAGAAAGGTGTGATGGTATGGAAAAGTTAGTATTAACAGGTACGGTTTGTTTTTGCGTTGGTCTTACGGTTGGGTTAATCCTTGGTGCTGTAGTAATGGCATTAGCTGTTGCAGCAAAAAAGTACAAACCAAAGACGAAGGAGATTGATGATTGTTGGGGTTGTTTCGGTGCTGCAAATGGTGATTGCGATCACTGCCCGGTGAAAGGAGAGGAGTAATAAGGATGAAGAATAAAGAGAAGTATGCAAAAGAGATTGTGGAGCTTGCTTGTGATGGTAATAGAATTGCTATTGTCAGAAAAACAGGGGAATTTAGATCATGTTATGAAACACCGTGTAGAGAATGCTTGTTTCATTCTTGTAATACGGAACAATGCAAAGAAAAAGCAAGAGAATGGGCAGAGTCAGAGTACATCGAAAAGTCAGTGATAGTAATCAGTAAGAAAGACAGAGCGTTTTTGGAGTATCTTAAAGAAGAATTCAAATACATTGTAAGAGATAAAGATGGTGCTTTATTTGCATATAAAAACCAACTTACCACTTGGTTTAGGTTAGATTGTCGTTTTGATGTATGCTTCCCAATGATTAAATGGGAAGGTAATGAAGAGATATGGTCAATCAAAGATCTGAAGAAGTTAGAAGTGGTGGAAGAGTATGAAGAAAATTCCAGGTAATGAGTATCTTAATGGTGAATTTCATGGTGCAGACGGTGGCTCGTGTTAAGAAAGGAAAGATGTAAATGTACAAAAATAGTGAAGGATATGTTGACCCAACAGCAGGTGCAGCAATGGCAACGGTTAAGCGTGAAGAAAATGCAGAACTGGCAGACCGCAATCATAAACTGATTTATGCGATCAGGAATGTTGTTGATCTTGCCGGGTTTGAGATTGTTGGAAGGGTGACATTGAAACATAAAAAATCAGGTAAGGTGTTTCATTAGTTCGATACACCAATTAGTGCTGTTGTGGTAGTGGTTACGGTAAAGTTACAGTTGGTTACGGTTAAGGGTTACGGTTGAAACCCTTGTAAATACTGGCGGTTACGGTTGTCTACGGTTAAAAGTACATTCTTTAATAATTAGTATTTTATGATAGTATAGAACTTAGTAAAAATAAGAATATATAAAGAATAGAGTTTTAACCGTAACCGTAGAAACCGTAACCTTCCTTGATTTATAAGGGTTTGAAGCACTTTTTTAGGCTATTTTTAACCGTAACCGAAGTGTAACCAACCGTAGAAAGTGAGGTAAAAATGAGTGATCAGAAGAAATTAAGTGCAAGGGAATATCTGAAACAGCTTGAAGTGTTAGATATGCAGATAAATGATGATATTGCCACGCTGTCAGATATGAAAATGAATGTATGCAGTGCAGGCGGTATTGATTACAGCCGGGACAAAGTGCAGACTTCACCTGTAGGGGATAAGTTATGTAAGGATGTAGTGAGGTATACCATGTTTGACCAACACATCAATGAAGAAATAGATCAGTTTGTTGATGCAAAGAAGCAGATCATTAAGGAAATCCGGGGATTGCGTGACAAGAATATGATTCAGATTCTTACAAAAGTGTATGTGCAGTTTAAAACAGTCAAGGTTGCTTCACAGGAAATGAAAAAATCTTATTCATATACCGTAGAACTGCATAATAAGGCACTTTTAGCGTTTGAAGATACCTATAAAAACCTTACATATCTGACATAAAACCAATTATTTCATATTTGACAAATACAAGCTGACCTTTTATAGTGTATGCTGTACAAAAATTTTTGCAGGTAATTTATTATTACCTGCAAATTTTTTATGCAAAATTATATTGATTATTGTCTTATGTGCTGCAAGGGTGCTAAAATCTCCTACCTTGCAGCACTTTTTGTTATAAAAATAATAGAAAGGCGGTGTTGTTATGGCAAAAAAAGGCAAATTAACTGAAAAGCAGCAACGTTTTGTTGATGAATACCTGATTGACCTGAATGCAACACAGGCAGCTATTAGGGCAGGTTATTCAGTAAAAACAGCGGATGCAATCGGATGTGAAAACTTGACAAAACCTAATATTCAACAGGCTATTGCTGAACACATGGCAGAACGGTCACGAAGAACCGGAGTGAATCAGGATAGGGTTGTATTAGAACTTGCTAAGATTGCATTTGTCAGAATGACAGACGTTGTTGACAGTAACGGAAGAATCAAACAGGATGCATCTGCTGACGATCTGTCTTGTATTGAATCAATCAAATATAAGGAATCTGATAATGAATTTGGTGGAAGTGTTGAAAGAGAAGTCAAGATTGCTTCCAAGATGAAAGCCCTTGAACTGCTTGGTAAACATTTAGGTATGTGGAATGATAAGTTAGATGTGAATGTGACAGCCCCTATTGTTATTTCAGGAGCAGACGCACTTGAGGACTAAATACAGGCAGCCATCAAGTCAATATGTATTTGGTTATCAGAAGTTCATTCTGATGCCGGAAGATTACAAGGCTACAAAGTCCGGTAAGGTCAATGTGAAATTGCCGGAAGTAGTCGGTAAGGGTTACGGTACATTTTGGCGATGGAAAGGTAGATACCGGGCAGTCAAAGGTTCACGTGCATCTAAGAAGTCAAAGACTACAGCATTATGGTACATCACAAATATGATGAAATACCCTGATGCGAATACCTTAGTTGTCAGAAAAACTTACAGAACACTAAAGGATTCCTGTTTTACAGAACTGAAATGGGCTATACATCGACTTGGTGTTGATGCTTTTTGGGATATAAAAGAATCACCACTTGAAATGACGTATAAGCCAACAGGTCAAAAGATTTATTTCAGAGGACTGGATGACCCACTGAAAGTAACATCAATCACTGTTGATCAGGGTGTATTGTGTTGGATGTGGATTGAAGAAGCATATGAAATTAGTTCAGAGGATGATTTCAATATGCTTGATGAATCTATTCGTGGTGCAATCCCGGAAGGTTCAGACCTGTTCAAGCAGATCACCGTAACATTCAACCCTTGGAATGAACACCATTGGTTGAAGAAACGGTTTTTTGATAACCCTGACGATGAAACACTTGCACTTACCACCAATTACAAGTGCAATGAATGGTTAGATAAAGCCGATCTTAAGGTTTTTGAAACCATGCGGAAACAGAACCCAAGACGTTATGCAGTGGCAGGTCTTGGTGATTGGGGTATTGTTGATGGTCTTGTATATGAGAATTGGCATGAAGAAGCCTTTACATTGGAACAGATCAGACAGCAATACAAGATTGATTCAGCCTTTGGTCTTGACTTTGGTTATACAAATGACCCATCTGCATTGTTTTGTGGATTCATTGACACGAAGAACAAAAAGATATTCGTGTGGGATGAAATGTATAGTGCAGGTCTTTCCAATGAGCGAATATATCAGAACATCAATGATATGGGCTATGCAAAGGAAAGAATCACAGCGGATTCAGCAGAACCAAAGTCTATTGATCAGCTAAAGGGTTATGGTCTTAGGGTCAAAGGTGCTGAAAAGGGTAAGGACAGTATCAACAGCGGTATTCAGTTTATTCAGGACTTTGAAATCATCATACACCCAAGATGTGTGAATTTCTTGACGGAGATCAGCAACTATACTTGGGACAAGGACAAGTTCGGTAATAAACTGAACCGCCCTATTGATGACTTCAATCATCTTATGGACGCAATGCGGTATGCATTAGAAAAATATATCAAGAAAGGCAGCGGTTGGTTATACAAATAGCTGTATGGTTAAAATCATGAAAATAAAGATTCACAATGATGTATGGAAGGTCAAACTGGTGGATGCGAATGCAAAAAAAATGAACCCTGACCCAAACAGCTATAATTTTGGGCTGACCGAATATAAGGAACTTCTGATCAGCATTATGGACGGACGTTCTGAATCAGTAACACGTTCAACACTGATTCATGAATTGGTTCATGCTTTTCTATTTTCATACGGTCATACGGTTGAGGGTGAAGAAGCAATGTGTGATTTTTTCGGTGTTCATGGGGATGAAATAATTGACCTTACAAATAAGATTATAGAAAGGTGGGGTGACAGGTGCTTACAGTCGAAGAAATAAAAATGTTCATTGATGAAGATACTGCATCAGTGAAAAAGCATTTTGCAAGAGTAGGTGAACGCTATTTTGACGGTGATCACGATATTAAAAATTACAGAATGTTTTATTTTAATTCTGATGGTCAACTTGTGGAAGATACAAGCAGGGCAAATGTAAGAATACCACACCCATTCTTTAAGGAACTGACAGAACAGGGTACACAATACACCCTTTCAGGTTCAGACGGTTTTGTATTCAGTGATGTGCCTGAATTACAGAGTGAACTTGATGCAAGATTCAATAACAATGATGATTTTATTGATGAATTGTCAGAAACACTTACAGACTGTCAGACAAAAGGTTTTGCTTATATGTACGCTATGAAAGACAGCACTGACAAGCTGAAATTCACGTGTGCTGACAGTATCGGTGTTGTGGAAGTAGAAGCACGATTTGCAGAAGATAAGAAAGACCATGCAATTTACTGGTACGTTGACCGGGTTGACAAGGAAGGTCACAGAATCAAGAAAATCATGGACTGGGATGATGAACAGGTTGTTTATTATGTTCAGACAGATGAAGGGGAAATACAGCTTGACGATAAAGCCAAGGTGAACCCAAGACCGCATATACTGTATCAGGTTGATGGTGATGATAATACTTATATTGATTCACTTGGTTTCTTGCCATTCTTCCGGTTGGATAATAACAAGAAACAGTTCAGCAACCTGAAAGCAGTAAAAGACCTGATTGATGATTATGACCTTATGGCATCCAGTCTTTCCAATAACCTGATTGACTTTGACCATCCATTATATGCAGTCAAAGGGTTTGAAGGTGATAACCTTGATGAATTGCAGCAGAATCTTAAAACAAAAAAGATTGTCGGTGTCGGTTCAGATGGTGGTATTGAAGTACATACAGTAGATGTACCGTATGAAGCCCGGAAGGTTAAGTTGGAATTGGATGAAAAGAACATATATCGTTTTGGTATGGGGCTGAACTTGTCAGGTCTGAAAGATACATCTGCAACAACCAATATTGCAATCAAGGCAGCCTATTCACTGCTTGATCTTAGATGTAAACACCTTGAAAGGAATATCAAGCGGTTCTTGCGTAAGATCGTGGCGGTGTGCATTGATGAAATCAATCAGCAGAACGGTACAGATTATCAGATCACAGATGTTTATTTTGAGTTCACCCATGAAGTAATGAGTAATGAACAGGAAAATGAACAGAATGAACTTACAGAAGCACAGAAACAACAGGTACAAATCAACACCCTGTTGTCACTGGCACAGATTTTTGGTGATGATTTGACGATTCAGTATATTTGTGATGTTCTTGATATTGATTATGAAGATGTGAAGGACAAGTTGCCGGATAATGAAGCTGATAAGGTGCAGCAGGTGCAAGATGATCTTGATTCTATTATACCGGATGATGAAGGTGGTGGAATAGGTGAACAAGGCACAGAAGGAAGTACAACAGGCACAACTTAACGATGAAAAGAAAGTAATCAAGCTGTTAGAACGGGTATATGAACAGGCGAAAAAGGATTGTGAACAAAAAATCAGGGAACTGTCAGCAAGGACAGACCTTGAAAATCTGCAAAGCATCATATACCAAAAAGAATATCAGCAGATTATGGTTGATCAGATTGAATCAATCTTGTATGACCTGCATGAAGGACAGTTTACAACAATAGCTGATTATTTACAGCAATCGTACATAAACGGTTATGTTGGTATGTACTATGACCTGCACCTTAGTGGTATACCTTTGGTTGTTCCAATCAACCAAGATCAGGTTGTCAAGGCAGTTCGTACAGACAGTAAATTGTCAAGCGGTCTGTACACCAAACTTGGTGAAGATGTTGGTTACCTTAAGCGGTCAATTCGTGCTGAACTTTCAAGAGGGATTGCAAGCGGTTCAACATGGAATGAAATGGCATTAAGAATTGCCAAGGGTATGAACAGCCCTTTTCGTAAAGCATATAACAATGCAATACGGATTGCCCGGACAGAAGGGCATAGAATACAGAATGAAGCAGCCCTTGACGGTCAGCATGGGGCTAAGAAAAAGGGTGCTGATATAGTCAAACAGTGGGATTCCACACTTGACGGACGGACAAGGGATGAACACCGGGAATGTGACGGACAGATCAGGGAAATTGATGAACCGTTTGATGTTGGCGGTGAGAAAATGCAAGCACCGGGTGTTGGCGGTTCTGCAAAGAACGTTTGTAACTGTCGGTGCTGTCTGCTGCAACGTGCAAAATGGGCTTTAGACGATGATGAACTAAAGACCTTACAAGAACGTGCAGCATTCTTTGGATTGGATAAAACACAGTCGTTCAACGACTTCAAACAGAAATATTTGAAGTTACCTGACAATGCTGATACAATGAATGTGAAAGAATATGATGTGTTGGCACACACCCAAAAGCTAAAGGGTGCAATGAGTAATTCAGACTATGATGAATACATGAAGATTCTGACTGAACACAGTAATACGTCACTTCAAAAATTGTATGCAAAGTATGCCGATAAAATCAACGGTGTAGCATACGGAAAAAATGGATATTATACACCACGTGACAATAAACTTGTGTTTTCATATCCAGCGAAGAAATATATTGATGGTGGAAAAAGCAAATATGGAACATTAGCACATGAGTACGGTCATTATTTTGACGCAAAAGCTAATTACGATAATACACATTTTTCAGAACTTAATCTTATTAACGGAAAAGTTAAATGGTGTAAGCTGTCAAAGGTTGCAAGTTCATCTGATGAATTTCTTGTTGCTGTAAGAAAAGATAGGGATTTTTTAAAATCAATTTTAACTGATGAAGTGAAAGAAGATTTTAGAAATAATCATGCAAGTGCAGGTGTTCAAGATGCTATTGACGGATTACTCGGAGAACGTATAGCATGGGGGCATGGAGATAAATATTATAATCGTCAATACAGTTCGATGAAACGTCTTAAGGAGCATAAAGGTTTACAGGCAGCATATAAAGAACTTGGTATTGATGCAAGTAATCTTAGCAAGGTAGCGAATGAATGTAGGGTTTATGAATCTGCATCTGAAATGTGGGCTAACATCATGGGTGCAGAAGTCAATGGTGGCTCTGAACTGGAATATGTGAAGAAGTACTTGCCAAACAGCTATGAAGCATTCATTGAAATTCTGAAAGGGGTAAAATAATATGAATGAGAAATTACAGAAAGCACTTGAAAGGTATAAGGAAAAATTTAATGATGATTTTCCAACTATTCCGTTTGAAAGTCAGGAAGATGAAGAAATCATTGACATTATTGATGAATGTATCGAAGAAAACAAAGACGTTTATGATCTTGGGTACTTATCACTTGACGATATAATGTATTAAAAAGCAAAGGTACAGAATTGTATACCTTTGCTTTTTTATTACCTATATGACCATTATATGAGGTCAGAAAGGGGGATAAAAGGAACATGAAAGCGTTGCACATTCACTTGGTACTGTAGAAAGGTATGGTGATCCTGATTATCTCCCAACTATGGGTTAAATAGTATTTTTAAGGCATCCGCAGGGGTGTCTTTTATTTTGTCCGAAAAAGGCTTATGACGTTTAAACTGCTGCTGAAATGACCCCTACAACATGGGATATAAACTGTTGACCGTTTCCGGTGACACCGGATATAAAAACATGACGGAGAAAGGAAGAAGAACATGGAATTTTTAAAAGCATTTTTTGGTGATAAGGCTATCACCTATAATGAACTAGTACAGGCAATCAATGCCTATAACGGTGATGAAAAGAACAAAGAGAAGCTGATCAAGATGGTCAACCTTACTGATGGTGGTTATGTGTCTAAGGACAAATACACCAACCTTGAAACTGACCTTTCCGGTAAGACTACAGAACTGACCAAGGCAAACAACCTGATTGAAGAACTGAAAAAGTCAGCCGGGAAAGACGAAGAAACACAGCAGAAAATCACTGCATATGAAACAGAGATTGCAGACCTTAAGAAAGAGAATGCAGAACTGAAAACAGAAAATGCATTGAAATTTGCGTTGGTTGCAGCAGGTGCGGTTGATGTTGATTATCTTGTATTCAAGGCAAAGGAAAAAGGTGAAATCAAACTTGGTGATGATGGAAAAATCAAGGGTGAAGATGATCTGATTTCAGGTCTTAAAACACAGCATCCTACCATGTTTGAAGCATCCAATGGCAATCAGCAGCAGAGTGGTAGCAGAAAGATTCTTGAAAACAACCTGCCGGGTGGGGATAAAGACAAGACAGTTACCAAAGAACAGTTCCTTAAGATGGGATTCAATGAAAGAATGAAACTCAAAGAGGAAAACCCGGACTTATTCAAACAGTTAAATACACACTAAGAAAGGTTAAAAAGGTGAAATTAAATGGCAAGAACAGGTAATTTTGGAGGTTTTGCGTTTGATGAAGAAGTCTTTACAGGTATGATGAAGGAAGCCGACTATTGGAGAAATCCAATTATTGCATCAGGTATTGTGCAGGAAGATCAGAGTATTATGAATCTGATCGGTGAAAAAGGTAATGTTGCAACAATTCCGATCTATAAACCGCTTGATGCGAATGAAAGCGGAATGGGTGCATTAAACAATGACGGTATGACGGATAATACACCTGTTGAAATTGGTGGAGATAAACAGACTTGTATGCTGATTCAGAGAATGAAAGCATTTAAGGCTAAAGACTTTACAAAGGAATTAACTGGTGCTGACCCAATGACACATATCAGAGATAAAATCGCAGGATATTATGGTCAGGTGTGGGAAAATGAGTTAATGAATATCAGCAAAGCCGTACTTGGTGTAACAGAATTAAAAGATCATGTACTTGATCTGAAAACCAAGTCTATTGAAGCAGGTACAATCTACGATGCGGAACAGGCAGCACTTGGTGATATGGCAGGTGGTCTTGGTCTGCTTGTAATGCATTCCATGATCTACAAAGAGTATCAGAAGATGGGTATGGTTGACTTTGACAAGTATGTGATCGGTAATGTAATTCAGAAAGAGGTCACTTTACCGACTATTGCAGGTAAGCACGTTCTTGTGACAGACAGAAATACAGTTACAGGTACGGGTACTGATGCTGTATTCAGTACGTTCCTTTTTGGTGAAGGTGCATTTTTATCTTGTGATAAGAAAAATTATGAAAATCAGTATACAACAAATTATGACCCTGAATCATCCGCAGGTGTTGAGAAGTTCTACACAAAACAGGGTAAGGTGCTGCATCCGAACGGTCTTTCTTTAGCAGTTGATAATATTGCAAAAGAATCACCAACATTTGCAGAACTTGGTACAACAGACAACTACAGACTTAAGTTCAATACAAAGAACGTTAAGATGGGTCTTATCAAGTCCAAGGTCGGTACAGCAGTTGTCTAAGAAAGGGTGATCTGATGATATTAGCAGTTGATGAAGTGATGAAATTGCCTGAATTTGCAACGCAAAATGAAAAGGTAATTGAAGAAAAACTGAACGCTGCTGAACTTATGATCAGAGCATACACAAACAACAATTTTCAGAATCGGTTTGTTCGGTTCACCGCTGACAGTTTGGGTAACAGACTGCTTGGAACGTCAGATTTTTTGAAAGTAGGTGATACAGTTCAGATTTCTCAGTCAATGGTGAATGATGGATTGTATAAGATCACTGAACTTGGTGATGATTTCATCAGAGTTGATCAGGAGTTGTACAAAAGTACAAACCTGATCACTAAGGTGGAATACCCTGCTGATGTTCGTGCAGGTGTACTTGAATTACTTAAGTGGGACATTAAGAATAGACCGAAAACAGGGGTCAAGTCTGAAACACTGTCAAGATACAGTGTGACTTACTTTGATCAAGACGCTAACAATCAAGTTATGGGCTATCCTGTTGCCTTACTTGGATTCTTAAAGCCTTATATAAAGGCGAGATTCTGATTATATGAGCGTTGGCGGTAACATTCAAGCATTGTTACAGGTAAAAAAGAACGGTGCTAAAAATGCCATAGGTGAGCGTGTAAACACATGGGTTGATTGTACATCAATCTTAGGTTGGTTGGACTTATCAACAGGTGATTCAAAGCATACAACTTTTTATGCCAAGGTTCAGGAAAGTACACACGTTTTCTTGTGTGACTTTACCAACCTTAAGAATCTGTCAACTGATTGGGTTTGGAATCCATTCAGTTTTCTGACAGGTGTGATCAGTAAGACGGATGAACAGGAAACCGTTGATGTGACAAGTGACAATGCAAGAATGGTTGTAAATGGTGAAGTGTATGAAATCCTTCTGATTGATGACCCTATGAATATGCATGATCATTTAGAAATCTATTTAAGATTTATAGGGGGTCAGTAGTATGTCAGTTGAGTTTACAGATAACACGGCAAAAATTAAAGCTGCATTATCGGAAGGGGTTATTGGATTCCTTCACGAAGCAGGTGGTGAAATACAGGCACAGACTCAAAGAAACAGCCGGGTTGATACCGGACAAACAAAGGGGTCTTACAAATATATGGTTAATGAAGGAAAAGATGAATCAACTGTTGCTGTAGGTTCAGACCTTGAAAATGCGATTTGGGAAGAATTTGGTACTGGTGAATATGCACTGCATGGTGATGGAAGAAAAGGCGGTTGGGTTTATAAGAGTAAGAAAGACGGTAAATTTTACCATACTTACGGAAAAACACCACGACAACCACTCACAAAAGCATTTCAGAGTGTAGCCCCAAAGATAAAGAAACAGCTTGTAAATGTCATTAAACAGAATTTAGGGGGTTAATTATGGTTGATATGCTTGGTTTTATTTCTGATCAGCTTGATCAACTTGGTATTCCCTATGAATTTGGTGAATGGACGGGTGAAATTAGCTATCCTTACTTTGTCGGTTCGTTCAATGAAACTGAACACAGATTAGAGGACGGATATACAGGCGGTGTGTTTACACTTGACGGTTGGTCAAGGGGGGCAAAATTACCGCTTGCAGAAATAAATGACAAATTAAAAAAAGCATTTGAAGATTTAAGGGCAGTTCAGGAAGGAACTGCTTTTTTTATTACCTATTGGAACGGTTTAATGATTCCAACAGGTGAAGAAGATCTTTTTAGAATTACGATAACACTTAACACAAATGAGTGGAAAGGAGCATAAAAGAATGGGCTTAAAAAAGCATGGTATTACATCTGAAACTATCAAGAATATGATCTTGGGTGCAGGTGTCATTTACAAAAATCTTAAGTATGAGAAACCAAGCAACGGTTGGACTGGTACACCACTTGGTGCAACTTCCGGTGGTCTTAAGTTCAACTATGAGGCACAGTGGCTTGATGTTGAGGTGGACGGTGCAACGGTGCTGATCAAAGGTGTTAGTAAACAGAAGGTTGGTGAATCTGCCACACTTGAAGGGCAGATGACAGAACTTACAGAAGATATTCTTGTAAATGCATTACACCTTGTAAAATCTACTTCCGAAGATACAACCTATGTCAAATATGTATCTAAGGAAAACATCACAGAAGCAGATTATCTTGAAAATGTTGCATATGTTGGAACACTTTCAAGCGGTAAAAATGTAATTATTATTTTACCGAACGCACTCTGTACAGAAGCATTTGAACTGGAAACAAAGAACGCTGAACAGACAACATTTGCTGTCAAGTTTGAGTGTACAGCTGATCTTGAAAACGACAGCTTAAACAAGTTGGATATTGCTATTTACTATCCAAACGCTGTTGTGTAGGGGGTGTGAATTATGCGAGTTGTAGTAGTAAGAGAATATACAGACAAGTACACAGGTGAAGGTCATGTGATCGGTGAAAAACTGGATATGACAGAAGAGAGATTTGCAGAAATTCAGGACAAAGGAATGTTTGTGGTTGATATTTCTGATGAAGTAGTGCAGCAGGAAACACCTGCTGTATCTGCTGAACAGGTAGAAGATCAGGAACAGGAAACAGCAAGTGAACAGACTGAACCTGTTGAACATGAAGAAACATCTGCACCAAAACAGGATAAACCTGCAAAAGGTGGTAGAAGAAACAGATCGAAAAAAGAAAGTGAGGATAAATAATCATGGCAGATTTCAGATTTAAGGATTTAACAGTTGATAACGCATTTGACTTTTGTGAGGTTCTTGCAGTTATCGGAGTAGAACAGGTTATTGGTGCGTTTGACAAAGACGAGATTCAGCAGTTGCAGGAATCCGGTACAGATATGAAAGAAGTTGGTATTGTCATTGCTATGAAGGTGTGTGGCATTCTGATCAAGAACATTTCCAAGGCAAGAAATGAAATCTGTAAGTTTTTTGCTAACTGTATGGAGTGGGACAACGGTACAGCGGTTACTGCTGATGATGTGAAGAAATTTAAGCTGAAACAGTTTGTTGTCATGGTGAAAGATTTTGCTAAGAAAGATGATCTTATGGATTTTTTCGAGGGTGTTGCCGAATTAGTGGGTACGGAACAGAACGATTCGATGAATGCTGCAACCGTAGATATGGTAACCCCTACAGCTATTTAGATAAAGCAATCAGCCGGGGGAAATTAGACGCTACTGTTAGAACAGTCCTGAAACAGGACAATGAAGATAAACAGTGGGACTTATACTGTGCAATCACAGCAAACCCACTTGCTGATGATGTTGGAAATTTTGAAGAATTTAAACAGCGGTTTATGAGTACAGCACCGAAAGTTGAAAAGACTGAACAAACTGAACCGACAATGAACAATGCACAGATTAAGTTACAGGTGGAAAAAGCAAATAAAATTCTGAATGGATTCGTGCCACCGTTGAAAGGGGGTGGCTAATCGTTGGATATTTTTTCGTTGGTCGGAAAAATAACGATCAATTACGCTGATGCGGTGAACAACATTGAAAAGGTTTCAAAGTCTGCAAAGGACACAGCTGAAACACTGGAAGATGTTGATAAAAAGGCAGATGGTGCAGGTGATTCAGTAGAAGATGCCGGACAAGCTGCCAAGAATGCAGACAGTGGATTTACGACATGGAAAGCCACGCTTGCGAATTTAGCATCTACAGCAATCACAAAAGTAATTTCAGGATGTACACAGTTAGCTGAAAAAATGGCAGATGTGACAAAATCAGCGGTTGGTCACTATGCTGAATATGAACAGTTGGTTGGTGGTGTTGAAACACTATTCAAAGACAGTTCCGGTAAACTGATTGGCTATGCTGAAAAGGCATATAAGACAGCCGGGATGAGTTCAAATCAGTACATGGACACAGCAACGTCATTTGCTGCTTCATTGATTCAGGGTCTTGGCGGTGATACTGCAAAAGCGGTTGAACTGACCAACCTTGCTATCACAGATATGTCAGATAACGCTAACAAGATGGGTACTGACATAGGTTCTATACAGGACGCTTATCAGGGTTTTGCAAAGCAAAATTACACGATGTTGGATAACCTGAAACTTGGTTATGGTGGTACACAGTCTGAAATGATCAGATTGATAAATGATTCAGGTGTACTTGGTGAAAAGATTGAAAGTTTGGATAACGTAACGTTTGACCAAATGATTGAAGCTATTCACAAGATTCAGGATAACTTAGGTATAACCGGAACAACAGCACTTGAAGCAGGTACTACAATATCAGGTTCATGGAGTTCAGTACAGGCATTGTTTGAAAATATCCTTACAAAAGTAGGTTCAAAACTTGCACCTACTGTTATGGGATTTTTACAGCAGTTGTCAGACTGGATGGAAACAATAGACTGGGATGCGTTTGCAACGTCTGTCGGTGATGCCCTACAAAGGGTATTTGACTGGATTCAAAAAATTGATTTTACAACATTCTTTGAAAAAGGAATGGACGGTGTTGAAAACTTCCTTGAAAAACTAGGTGGTCTTATTGAAGATGTGCCTAAGATTATTCAAACGTTCAAGGATTGGTCACCACTTATAGCCGGAGTTGCTGCCGGGTTCGTAACCTTAAAGGTTGCAATGGCAATATCATCATTGATTAGTGCCATAACAACAGCATGGACAGCATACAAAACAGCAAACGAAGGTGCTACTATTGCACAGTGGCTTTTCAATGCTGCATTAAATGCTAACCCTATAGTTCTTATAGTCACGCTTGTGGCAGGGCTTGTGGTTGCACTGATCACATTATGGAATACCAATGATGGATTCAGAGAAGCAGTCACAAATGCTTGGGAAAAAATAAAGGAAGTCTTTGGTACGGTTATTGACGCTATCAAAGGCTTTTTTAGTGGATTGGTGGAGAAAGTACAGACTGCATGGGAATCTGTAAAAGAAGCAGTAAGTACCGCCATTGAAGCAATCAAAGGATTCTTCACAGGTTTAGTTGATTCAATCAAACAGGCTTGGGAGAACATCAAAACAGCAATATCTGAAAAGATAGATGCCATAAAAGAAACAGTAACCAATGTGTTTACTGCAATAGCTGATACTGTAAGTGCAGTGTGGGAAACAATCAAGAATGCGGTGCAAGTTGCCATAATGTTTATTGGTGAAATCATCAGTGCTGCATTTCAGATCATCACAATGCCTTGGATGTTTATATGGGAAAACTGCAAGGAATATATCATTGCAGCTTGGGAGTTTATCAAGAACGCTGTATCAACAGCACTTGATGCAATTTCAACTACCATCAGCAATATTTGGAATGCTATTGTTGGATTCCTGACCCCTATATTGGATGGTATTAAAAATACCTTTACAACAATATGGGAAGCAATAAAAACAGCGGTATCAACCGCAATCAACAACATTCAGACGGTTATTACAACCGTATGGAATGCCATTGTTTCATTCCTTAAGCCAATACTGGAAGGTATCAAGAATACATTTACAACTGTATGGAATGCGATAAAATCAACCATTTCTACAGTGCTGAATGCAATTCAGACTACGATTACAAATATTTGGAATGCAATCAAAACGACTGTAACAAATGTAATCAATTCGATTAAGTCAGTAATCAGCAGTGTGTTCAATGCAATTAAGTCTACTATTTCAAGTATACTGAACAGCATTAAATCAACATTTACAAGTGTTTGGAACAGTATCAAGTCAACGGTATCTAATGTGATCAACGGTGTGAAGTCCACTATTTCAAGTGGTCTGAATGCTGCAAAATCCACAGTATCAAATGTACTTGGTGCAATTAAGGAAAAGTTCAGCAGCATCTTTGAAGGTGCAAAGAACATTGTAAGTAACGCTATAAACAGAATTAAAAGTTTCTTCAATTTTTCGTGGTCATTGCCACATTTGAAATTACCACATATTTCAATCAGTGGTTCTTTCAGCTTGACACCGCCAAGTGTACCGCACTTTGGTATTGACTGGTATAAGAAAGCAATGGATGATGGTATGATCATGAATCAGCCGACTATTTTCGGTTACAACGCTAAGTCAAATCAGTTCTTGGCAGGTGGTGAAGCCGGAAGTGAAACGGTTGTCGGAACACAAAGCCTTATGGATATGATCAGGGTAGCGGTTAATGAAGAAAACGCTTCATTACTGGAAAAACTTGACCGGATTCTTACAATCCTTGAAAGTTATATGCCTTTCATTCCACAGCTTGCGAACCTGAAACTGGTGACAGATACCGGAGTGCTTGCAGGTGAACTTGCCCCGGCAATGGATGAAGAACTTGGTAAGATTTTTGATAAGGAAGGGAGAAGATAAGCCTTGATTCAGGGTGTTACGTTTGGAATTAAACACAGTTACGAAGATTTTGGGCTTATCCTTTCTTCAAAAGAAATCGGATTGCCTACACCTAAAACAGAATCAGTCAGTGTAATTGGTCGCAATGGTGACCTTGATCTGACTGATGCATTGGGTGATGATGTGAAGTTTGAAAATAGGAAGTTATCATTTACTTTTTCCCTGTTAAATGGTGCAAGAGATTGGACTGCAACACTTTCCAATCTTTCCAACTATCTGCATGGTAAGAAGATGCGTATAGTTATGGACGCTGATAAAACTTTTTATTACTGGGGACGGTGTACAATCAATAAATTCAAAACAGATCGTAC
>OIXW01000079.1_pt1 | contig 25631 bp, 19 predicted proteins | sample 1587951 | NCBI WGS metagenome assembly OIXW01 (sample SAMN03283239) | human gut metagenome | biome: human-associated habitat; material: feces | host: Homo sapiens | place: Peru | collected 2012
TTATTAACTGAGTTGGGACTGCGGAGGATCTTCCATGGTAAAGCGCGCAATATTCCACACGTTTCTTCTCGCTAAACAATTCAGTAAAATGAAGAAAAAAGGACAGAATAAGCAGGTAAATAACCAGCAGGTGAATAATAATGGCTGCCAGCACGTGCAGCTGGGTGGTATGGCTTTCTATGATGAAAGCAAGTGTTTCCTCTTTGCGCCTAGTGAACATGAGGCAGGAGTGAAGGTGCAGGGATTCCGCTCGCAGGGCGTTGCCCAGCAGCTTTCGGATGGAACTTTTGATTTCGTGATGAAACCACGAATCCGCTCGCAGTCGGTGCTGATCAGAAAGTTGGCGCACGGTCGTGTGAGCAAGACCAAGGATGGAGCCATCCAGCTCACCTTGAAGGTGTTCTGCGATGAAGGAATCAATATCGCCAGCACGCTGGTGAAGGAGGCAGAAGAGGCTGCTGAGGCTGTGGTGAATTATCAGTTGAAGCGATAGAAGTTATGGATGTTCAACTTAAATTGATAGGTAGAAACACATAGATGAGTTGCTATTTAATAAAGGTGGAGAACGGGCACAAGGTGGCCCGCTCCATCACCTCGGAAGAGGAATACAGAAAGATTCGTGGAAGCTATGAACAGAAGGCGAACTTGCGACTGGCTCGCGAGGGGAACGACGGGGCGAAGCGAAGACTGGTGCAGTTTAACTACTCCGGGCATTATCCGCAGGGCGTGGTGAAGGGAACGAAGCTGCCTAGCCGGGCTTTCGGCTTCGACCTGGATGATAAGCAGGATTTCGAGAAGGCGGCTAAGCTGATGCTGCAGGAGCCGGAAAAGTACGGTCTGCTGATGCTGGAACGCAGCGCACGACAGGGCGGTCATGCGGTTTGCAAGCGAGAGATGGGCAAGACCATCCTGGAGAACCAGGTAAGAATTGCCAAGATGATGGAGTGCGAGATGGATACTTCGGCTCACGATATTAACCGAGTTTATTTCACAACTTCTGCTGATGCTGAAGATTTGCTCTATCTATCTCCCGAGCTCTTCAAGGATGATTATGAGGAAGCTGCCGTGGCGGCTGAAGGTAAGGTGTTGGAAGAGCGTGAGAAGTATGGGCAGGAGGAGCTGCCTCCAGGGGCGCATAAGGCGAATAAGCATTACAAGCCGTGGTTGGAGAAGATTGAAGAGAAGGTTTTGAACCCTCAGAATCCTCAGAACCCTCAGAATCCTCAGAACCCTCAGAATTCTCAGAACCCTCAGAGTTCTTCTAAGAATCAGGCTCAGCCTGTTTCTGCTTCTCCATCATCCTCCTCTGCTTCATCTTCCTCCTCCAGTAATGATTACCTCGGAATCCCATATTCCGAAATCATCCAGAAGTGGTGGCAGATGTATAATGACGGGCATGAGCCAGTTCGCTCCAACCGCAACACGCTTACCTTCGAACTTGCCGTGAACCTTCGCCACATCTGTGGCTTCGACCGCAATCTGATGGCGCAGGTAATTCCCTGCTACGATGGTTTCCCAGAGCAGGAGAAGATGGCTTGCATCAACTCAGCACTGAACGAGAAAATCACCCAAATGCCTAAGCGACTGAAAGATGTGCTCGCTGCCATCCGACAGGAAAAACTGAAGCTGGGGGCTGCAAAGGGCGGAAATCAGGAAGACAATGAGGCACTGATTAATGCGCTGGATGAGGCGAATGCCCAGGACGATCTGTTTTATTACAACGCCCTGCCCAAAATGCCACTGGGCGTGAAGGATTCACTGGATGCAGTGGGTCCGGCACTGGCAATGCCGGTGATTACTGCCATCTGCCCCGCCATCGGAATGCTGGCTACGGGAGTAAAGGTTGCCGTTCACGGCAAGATGAACTCGCTGAACCTCATCTCCTACATCGCCGGTGATTTCGCTTCAGGTAAGGGAAGCATCGACCCCGTGGTGGATGCATGGACTTCGGAAGTGAAGGATATGGACAAAATGTATCAGCAGAAGGAGGACGAATGGAGAGCCAAGAAGCGTGCGGCTAAAAATAAGAAAGAGCAGCCGGAAGAGCCGAAACTGCCCGTAAGATGCCTGACGCTGAATAACACCGTGGCGAATCTGGCCGAGCGTCTGGCTAACACCGAAGGTAAGCACGCCTTCTCGTTTACTCCGGAAGCTGACACCGTGGCGCAGAAATGGAAATCGGCGATGAGCGACTTTTCCGTGATGCTCCGTCAGGCTTACGACGGTACGAGCTACGAGCGTGAGGCGAGAAGCGCAGACGCAGTGAATGTTCACATAGACAGACTGTTATGGAACGTGGTGATGTGTGGAACGCCCGATGCGCTCTATAGAGTGGTGAATAACTATACGGATGGTTTTCAGAGCCGTATTACCGTGGCAAGAACCCCGGACAATACGTTTACTCCGTTGACGGATAATCTGCATGTGCTTACCGAACGCCAGCGCGACCGCATCATACAGGTAGCCCATCTGCTGCCTCTGATGGCGGGAGAGGTGGAATTGCCGAAATTGGAAGTCAAGGGCAGGGAGTGGCTGGAACAGATTCGCCTGGAGACGATGAAGAATGATGACAAGGTGAAAGCCCGTCAGCGTTTTCGTATCTGTCCTACTACGATGAGAATGATGACCTGCATCCTGCTCTGCAAGGTGGCTGAATCGCTGATTCAGAAGCACGGTTTCCAGGGAGCGGAGAAGCTGTTGAAACAGAATCCGCAGGTGTGGAAGGATTTGATAGTGAAGATGCAGACACCTACCATGCTGGCGGCCTTCAACATCCTGGCTGATTATCAGTTGGACAATGCGCTCTACTTCTTCCGCACTCGCATAGAAGATGCTTTCTCGTCGAAGGATTATTGCGGACAGTCGCCATACGACCGTACGCATCGAGGCAAAAATGATTCCATCTTCGAGCGCCTTGACGTAACCTTCTCCTTCGATCAGGCTCAGCAGCAGAGCATTTCCGTGAAAGGGGCGAGTGTTACCAACGAGACTGTGAGACAGATGTTGAAGAACTGGAAGCGGCAGGGCTTAATTGCTATGTTGCCAGACAAGCGCTATCAGAAAGTTTCGTCTATAGTTTAAATCCGGTCATTTCCGGTCATGGTCATTTTCGGTCATTTTGGTTTCCGATTCATTGGAATCCTTCATGACCGATTATGAAAACCAGATCCAATTATCAAATTATTAATTATAAATTGTAAATTAACATGAATATTACTATATTTCGCCGTCGCTTCACTCCATGGGGTGTGGATGGCACAATGGTTATCAACGGAGTATATTTCACCGGCACCGTAGAACATCCTAAGAAATTCCTGCCTGCAGGTCGTTACAAGATTGCTCCTGTACCTATCAAGTTTCAGAAGGAAATTGAGGTAGAGATGAAGGAGACTGAAGAGGAGAAGAAAGAGAGAAAGGAAAGGGGTGAGAAGAAAGAGAAGATGTTTAAGACAGAGATTGTAGAAGAGGTTAAAACCATGCCTACGATTCTGCAGGAGAAAGACCGAGTTTCGAAGAAGCCAGTTCTTCGCAAACCTTTTCTTAAGCCAGGCTTTGGTCCGTTTGCCCTGAAGTATGGAAGCATCGTGATGGGTAAGTCGTTGAAGACGGGACTTGTGGCTTACAATGAGGAGAAATTCCTGGAGTTTTGCGACATGATCAGCGATGCTTTGCAGAAAAAGGAAAGAGTGACGCTGGTTATCAAGGACTGGGAAAAAGACGATATTCCTAAAGAGTATATGATTGTTCTTCCTGATAATATTCCTGTAACTAATATTCCTGCGAATAATATTCCTGCAACTAACAATCCCCAATAATTATACATTGTACATTATAAATTATACACTATTATTCTATTATGCGTAAGATTAAGGAAATCATCATTCATTGTAGTGCGACTAAAGAGGGTCGCAACTACACCGTAGCCGACATAGACCGTTGGCATCGTGAGCGTGGCTTTTTCAGCATCGGTTATCATTTCGTGATTTATCGTGACGGCAGCATCCACGTGGGCAGATCAGTAGAAGAGGTGGGTGCCCACTGCAAGGGTCACAACACCGTGAGCATCGGAGTATGCTACATCGGCGGCTTATCCCAGGATGGCAAGCCGAAGGACACCCGAACCCCCGAGCAGAAGGCTGCGCTGAAAGCGCTGATTGAGCAGCTGAAGGAGGAATATCCCGAGGCTGAGGTTCATGGACATAATGAATTCTCAAACAAGGCCTGTCCTTGCTTTGATGTGAAGGAGGAATTTCAATAAATGAAAATGCCCTGAAAGAGTAAAGCTTCGTGTTTAAAAGCTTTTCCCTTTCAGGGCGTTTATTTTAGTTTTTCCTCTTTAAAGTGTTTACTTTATCGGCTATACTTCTTAATATACCCCTCTGCACGAGTATCACCCAGCTCCTTTGCCTTCGCCAGATTCTTCAATGCCTCGTCCTTCTGCTTCAATTCTATCTGAAGCAAACCGAGGAGAAGATAGCCGTCGGCGTATTCCGGAGCCAGGGCTATGCACTGCTTGGCAGCACTGACACCCTCCTCAAATCTCTTGACACGCAAATCCAGACTTGCCCACTCGGCAAAATACGTAGGCTCCTTTGGCGAAAGATAGCAGGCACGGGCTATGTCGATGAGCGCCGGCTGCCACATACGCAATCGGGTCTCGCACTTGTAGCGGGTGTAGAAAAACTCCGGATTCACGGGGCGGGCTATGGAATCATACTGGTTGTAATCGGCCAAAGCACTGTGATACTCGCCCTGCTCGTCCAGGAACTGGCCACGAGCCAGATAGTAGTTTCCTGCCAATACTCCCGCATCCTTCGATGCTACGATGGCACTGTCCAGAAGCACCCTGATTTCTGATGCAGGTGCCTTCAGGCGGGTCTTCGACTGAGCAGCCTCCAGATAGAGCTCGCCGCTGCGGATGTCCGTCTTGGTTAAATCCATGAACATATCGTACGCCTTCTGGTAATCACCCTTGGTAAACCAGACGCGGGCTTCCTGGTGCTTATACACCGGGTTCGCCTTGATGGCATAAGCCTTCTGCGCCTCCTCAATCGCCTTGTCGTAAGTCCACGCCTTGAAAGCTGAATCACCTTTATAAACCAGTTTCTGATAAATCAGATCTGAATAGTTGGAGTGAGCCTCATCCTTGACGTTCGCCTTCTTAATGCCTTCTTCCATCAGTTTGGCTGCCTCCTCAAACTCGTTCTGCTCTACCAGAATCGTACTCTTCTCCTTGTATCCGAAGGCGGAGGTTGGGAAACTGGCGAGGAACTCGTCTGCATACTTGGTGTAGGCTTCACGGCTCAGCTGCGCCTTGTTCAGCGTCATCATGGTGATGGCGTCCTGCTCCACATCAGGCAGGGCAGTGCGGATGCCCGTCTGGCGAAGCGCTGCATCGAGGGTGGAAAGTCCCGTTACCTTCAGCTCCTTGGCATAGTTGGCGTCGATGGCCGTAACCTGACCGTTGCTATGCATGATTCCGATTACCTGACCGTCTTTGTTGACGAAAGGACAGCCCACGGCATTATCGGGCACGGTGATGGAGAAGATGTAGTAATTGTAGGTGGTCTTGAACTTCTCTACGCTTGAAATCTCCTCCTGCTGGAATGGTGACTTCTTGATGGAATAGGGAACGAGCCACACCTTGCTGCCTGCCTCCGATTCCTTGGCTGCGATGCGTGCCGCAGGGGTGTTGCCCACCACTCTGAACTTCGCCACATCGTAAAGCTCGTCGGCTCCGAGGAGGGCGTCTACCTCCATCGACTTGCCCGAAGCATCCACGATGCTCGCCTTGACGGCTCCGATGAATGGCTTGAAGGTACTGATGGCAGTTCCCTTGTTGTCAATAAATACACCCTGCGTGGATGAAATGATGTTTCCATCCTTGTTGAAGGTGGTGAGAGTAAATACGCTCCTGGCTGATTTCTGCACAGCTCCCGGTTGAGCGAAGAGGGACGATGCTCCCAGCATCAGTCCCAACATAATCATATATATTTTCTTCATATTTCAAAAACAGTCGTTTTTATGGGCGGTTGGACCTCAGCAGTTCCCTGGCATTGGCGAGTGCCGCCTGCGTAATGTCGCTGCCGCTGAGCATCTGGGCGATTTCCTCCACGCGCTGCTCGCTGTTGAGTTCCTTCATCTGCGAGATGGTGCCCTGTTCGGTTTCCTCCTTCAGCACCTTGTAGTGATGGCTTCCTTTGGCTGCTATCTGCGGCAGGTGGGTGATGGAGATGACCTGTCGTTCCAGGTGGCCCATCTCTGCCATGATGTCTGCCATCTTTTCGGCTATCTTGCCGCTCACGCCCGTATCGATTTCGTCGAAGATGATGGTTGGCAACTTCACGGCGCCGCTGATCATTGCCTTGAGCGAGAGCATGACGCGGGCGATTTCTCCACCAGACGCTACCTGGGTGACAGGCTGCAGCGGCGTGCTCTTGTTGGCACTGAAGAGGAAACTAACCTTGTCGGTTCCGTTGCTGCTCAATCCCTTGTCGGCGAAGGCAATCTCGAATCTTACGTTCGGAATGCCCAGCGGAACCAGGCGCTGCTTCATCTCTGCCTCTATCGTCTTTGCCGATTTCTGGCGCACGGCGGTGAGCAGGGCTGCTTGCTTCCGGGCCTTTTCGAGCAGGATGGCTACCTGCTTCTCCAGGGCTTCCACCTGCTCGTCGCCACCATCGATGCTGGAGAGCTGACCGGCAATATGGTCGCGGGTGGCAATGAGGTCTGCCACGGATTCTACACGGAATTTCTGCTGCAGGGTGTAGAGCTGGTCGAGGCGGGTGTTGATGGTTTCCAGACGGTTGGGGTCGAAGTCAACACTATCCACGCTGTGGCTGATTTCCTGGGCGATGTCTTTCAGTTCGATATAACTGCTCTGCATGCGGTCGGAAATCTCAGCCATGCTCGGATACACCTCACGAATATTTTCCAGTTGGTCAGTAGCGGTTTTCAGTTTGTCGAGTATGCTGTTGTCGTCGCCACTCAGGGCGTTGTCTGCCTCGTAGAGTGCGGTCTTGATGTCCTCGCTGTGGCTGAGGGTTTCGGCTTCCTGTTCCAGCTGCTCAAGTTCTCCTTCCTTCAGCTGTGCATCTTCCAGTTCCTTCAGCTGGAATCGCATGAACTCCTCGCTCTCGCGGTTTTTGAGTATCTCTTCCTTCAGATTTTCCAGTTGAACCTTTGCTTGATGGTAGGCCTTGTAATCCTTCTGATAGGCAGCGAGTTGCTTGTTGTCCTGAGCGATGATGTCCACCACGTTGAGCTGGAAGTCTTCCTTCTGCAGCAGCAGGTTCTGGTGCTGCGAATGGATGTCTACGAGCTGTTCGCCCAACTCTCTCATCCGGGTGAGGGGCACAGGAGTATCGTTGATGAAGGCACGGCTTTTGCCTGCCGCCGTCAACTCTCTTCTGATGATGGTGTCGTTGCCATCGTAGTCGATGTCATTGTCATCGAAGAACGCCTGCATTCCGTATCTCGAAAGGTCGAAATGGGCTTCTATCACGCAGCGGTCTCTGCCTGCCTTGATGGCCTTGGTGTCGGCTCTGTTACCCAGAAGCAGACCGATGGCGCCGAGGATGATACTCTTTCCGGCTCCGGTTTCTCCGGTGATGACGGAGAAGCCTGGATAGAGGGCGATATTCAGCTCGTCGATGAGTGTGAAGTTCTTGATATATAATTGCTTGAGCATAATTGGTTATATTATTCCTTTATCTGGTCCCAATATTTGTTTTGCGACGGATTGATGGAGGTGAGGATTTCGAACACGGCTTCCTTCTCCTTCTGGGTGCCCTTGCCCTTGTAGATGTTGGCAAGTTCATCTTTCTTGTAATCCGTCCAGATTTGTGGCAACATGCTGAGCGGGCGATTCTCCTTGGCTTTCTTCAGTCCTGTTTCCAGGGCTGTGGTTATCTCGGTTCTGCCTCGCTCCACATTGTTCGCCATCTCGTCGAGTCCCTTGCGGTAGTAGTCGTACTGCAACTGGCGGAAGGGCTCCATCGAGCCGTCAAGATAGTCGTTGATGATGGCGAAGCGGTTGCGGTCGTTGTCGAAAGCCTTCCAGCCCGGGTAGTCGAGGTTCTGCGCATTGTTGGTGAGATTCATGCAACGCTGCAGCACGTCCTCGCCGCCCTTGGGCGAAAAACTGTCGAGGTCTAAACCGATGAGAAGATACGCATAGTAGGCGAAGAGGGCAGTAAGCTGGTTGTCTATCTGCTCCTCGTTGAACTCCAGCTGGTCGAACTCGGCAAACTTGAACGTGAAGTTTTCATCCACATTATTATATAAGGTGGAGGTGTAGGCCGAATTATACACCGGGCGGTTGGCCTGGATGGTAGCCTTGCAGGTAAAGATGCCCTGGTCTTTATCATACTTGGTTACCTGCAGGTTGAAGTTGCACACGATGCGCTCGTTCTTCTGAAACTGAAGATGCGTCCATTGGCGGTCGTTGACAAACTGCTCCAGGGTTTGTTGCAGATTGTCAAACACGCTTTTCTCCGTGCCCGAGATCTGGGCATGGTTGATGGTAATCTTTGCCTGCAGTTCCTGCGCCACGAGGGGTGCAGGATTACAGCAGAAGAGCCAGCTCATCAATGATGTCGCGAGCCACTTCAGTCTTCGGTTTCTTTTCATATTCTTTCTTTCCTTTTTCCGAGATGATGGTAATCTGGTTGTCGTCGGTGCGGAAGGTTGTGCCTGGGTTGCGGGTAGAGTTGAGCACGATGAAGTCGGCGTTTTTCTTCACTCTCTTCTTCTGTGCATTGTTCTCTTCGTCGTTGGTTTCCAGGGCGAAAGCTACGATTCGTTGATGTTTTTGTTTCATCCCTCCCAGGGCTGCCGCAATGTCGTGGGTAGGCACCAGGGTGAGTTCCAGGTCATCCTTCTCGCGCTTGATTTTCTTGTCGGCCACGGTGCTCGGCTTGAAGTCGGCAACGGCGGCACAGAGGATGGCTGCATCGCTTTGCCCGAACGCCTGGGTTGAAGCCTGATACATTTCCTCGCAGCTCTCCACGTTGATGCGGTGGATGGCGGGACTGCAGCTGAGGGCTACCGGACCGGCGATGAGGGTGACGTCAGCACCACGGCGCAGACATTCTTCGGCGAGTGCGAATCCCATCTTTCCCGACGAATAGTTGCCGATGAAGCGAACGGGGTCTATCTTCTCGTAGGTAGGTCCTGCCGTGATCATCACTTTCTTGCCGGATAAATCGAGCGAAGCATCAGCTTTCACTTCAGCCTCAGCCTTCACTTCAGCTTCAGCATTGCCTTCAGCTTCTTTCTCAGAATCTGCTTTCATCTTGAAATATCTGTCGAGATAATCCACGATGACATCCGGTTCCTCCATGCGTCCCTTGCCTTCGAGTCCGCTGGCGAGGAATCCCACCTCCGGCTCGATGATATGGTTGCCGTAGCTGATGAGGGTCTTCATGTTTGCCTGGGTAGACGGATGCTTGTACATGTCGAGATCCATGGCTGGAGCGATGAAGACGGGAGCCTTCATGGAGAGATAGGTGGTGATGAGCATGTTGTCGGCAATGCCGTGTGCCATCTTGCCCATGGTAGAGGCGGTGCAGGGAGCGATGAGCATGGCATCCGCCCAGAGACCGAGGTCAACGTGCGAATTCCAGGTGCCGTCGCGCTGCGAGAAGAACTCGCTCACCACGGGCTTGTGGGTGAGTGCCGAGAGGGTGATAGGGGTGATGAACTCCTTGCCCGCAGGGGTGATGACCACCTGCACCTCGGCACCTCGCTTAATCAGTCCGCGTATGATGAGGCATGATTTATAGGCTGCAATGGAGCCCGTAATGCCTAATACGATTTTCTTTCCTTTCAGCATAATTATTTTCCCATTCTCTTGTTATACTCGCGCAGACGGATGCGGGTGAGTACCTGCTTGGTATTGTTGGTGAACTCGCTGCCCAGAATCCAGGTGAAGTAGCCCGGGTCCTTGGTGAGAACCTCTGCAACATCCCAGCCTTTGTACTTGCCGAAGTTGAACACTTCGTGCTTCTGCGGTTCGCCCTTCTCATTGAGAATCACGTTGCCCTGGGCATCCTTCAGCTCCTGCCATACGATGCGGCCTGCAAAGTCAACATTGTCATTGTGCTTTGAGAATTCGGCAAGCTCGTCCATGTTGTTGTTGAGCACGCGGTCTGCTTCCTCCTGAACACCAGGAGCATAGCGGTCGAGCTCGCCCATCAGTACGCGATAGGTGGCCTCGGTATCCTGATCGGCACGGTGGGCCTCGAAATCCTCCTCCATCTTTCTGCCGCAGTAGAACTTGTAGGCTGCGGCAAGGTTGCGGCGCTCCATCTTCATGAAGATGGTCTGGGCGTCGATGAGACGGCACTTGGAGAAATCGAAGTCGATTCCGGCACGCAGGAATTCCTCGGCGAGCATCGGAACGTCGAAGTGGTTGGAGTTGTAGCCGGCGAAATCACAGCCGGCGAACTCCTGGCTCAGGGTGGCAGCCAACTGCTTGAAGGTTGGCGCATCCTTCACGTCTTCGTTGGTGATTCCGGTGAGTGCAATCACCTCTTCAGGAATCTGCTTTTCCGGGTTTACAAACAGATTCTTACGAATCTCTGTTCCATCCGGGTTCACCTTAATATATGAAATCTGAATGATTCTATCCTTTACCATGTCAAGTCCCGTGGTCTCCAGGTCGAAGACGATGAGGGGCTTCGTTAAATTTAATTTCATTTCTTTTATTTTTGGTTCTTGATTATTTTCCTGCCTTTTGCCTGGCAGAACGTAAAAGAGCCTATGGCTCCTTAGTCGTTAAGGAGCATAGGCATGATGAGCATCAGAACGTCTTCGTTCTCTGGCTGCTCTGACGGGATCACGATTCCGGCGCGACTTGGGTCGGCAAGCTGGAAGATGACCTGCTCGCTGGTAAGATTACCCAGAATTTCCATCAGGCTGCTTCCCTTGAAACCGATGTTGATGGTTGAACCTGAGTATTCGCAAGCCAGAACTTCCTTGGCAGAAGTGCTGAAGTCGATATCCTCGGAAGAAACCTCGAAGCGGCCGTTCTCGATGTGGAAACGGATGAGCTGGCTGCTCTCGCTGGCGAAAGGCAGCACGCGGCGCAATGCGCTCTGCAGGGCCTTGCGGTCTACGGTGATCTTTGCGGGGTTGTTGGTTGGGATCACAGAGTTGTAGTTAGGGTAGCGGCCGTCGATGAGTCTGCATCTCAGCACGCCGTCGCTGAACTGGATTTCTGCGCTGCGCTCATCAAACTTGATGGTAGCCTCATCTTCCTTGCTCAGGATGTTCTTGAGCAGGGTGGCTGGCTTCTTTGGCAAGTTGAAATTGGCAGGAGTCTCACTCTTGATGGTGAAGTTCTTGCTTCTTACCAGTTTGTGGCCGTCGCTTGAAACAATGGCAAGTGCCTCTGGAGTCAGGTCGAAATAGATACCGTTCATCACTGGGCGCAACTCGTCTGCCGCTGTAGCGAAGAGAGATCGTGAGATGTTGTCAATCAGAATCTCGGTAGGGAGGGTGATGACGGTGCATCCCTCGGCCATAGGCTGAGAGCGTGGGTAGTCCTCGGCATTGATACCGGTGAAGTTATAAAGACCATTCTGATATACAATCTTCATGGCGTAAGCGTCGGAGCTGTTATCGACCTCGAAGCTGAGAGGCTGCTCTGGGAGTTCCTTGAGGGCATCGATGACTACGCGTGTAGGCACGCAGAATTCACCTTCGCCTTCGCACTCGGTCAGGGCGATAGTACTCTTGATGATGTTGTCACTGTCGCTGGCGGTGATGTTCAGTTCACCGTTTTCAATCTGGAACAGGAAATTCTCGAGGATAGGCAACGAGTTTTTGCTGCCAATCACCTTCACAAGCATGTTGAGCTTGCTGCTCAATGCTGAACTTGATACTGTAAATCTCATGAGTCGTTATTTTTATTATTATTTATTTTCCTTATTTTAATTTGCGCACGCCCCAGTTTGGGTGCCCTTTCGCAATTATGAGTACAAAAATACAAAAAATATCGGGGATAGACAAAAATAATCGAAGAAATGTTTCGGTTTTAGAACTATTTTTAGTAATTTCGCAGTCAGAAAGAAAAACTTGATAAAAGAATCACTCTATTTTGTGCTTTTCCGAGGGGGCAAGATGAAGACGTGCCCATCGTTTTTGCAATGATAGAACAGACAACATTTAATAAATTAATTATATGGAATTACAAGGAAAGGTGATTGCCGTTTTGCCTGAAAGAAGCGGCGTTTCTGCAAGAGGTGAGTGGAAGGCTCAGTCGTTCGTTATCGAGACTCATGAGCAGTATCCTAAGAAGCTTTGCTTCGATGTGTTCGGAGCTGATCGTCTTGCACAGTTTAACATCCAGAGTGGCGAGGAGCTTCTGGTTTCATTCGATATCGATGCTCATGAGTATCAGGGCCGCTGGTTCAACAGCGTTCGTGCATGGAATGTTCAGCGCATCGACCCTAACGCCGTAGCCGGTGCCATGGGCGGTATGCAGCCAGGTGCTGCCGCATTCCCTCCTATGGGTGCTGCGCCAATGGGTGCCGCTCCTGCAGCTGCGCCAGCAGCAGGTGCTACAGCTCCATTCCCTGCTTCTCAGCCAGCTGCTCCTGCACAGGGTGGTAGTGCTGACGATCTCCCATTCTAAATTGCAGGAAGAGATTTGAAAGAAAACAAGAAGAGCATTCGAGAGGATTTTTTTAAGATTTCCTCACGAATGCTCTTCTTTGTTAGTAATCATTGGCTTACCTGCCAAAATGGGGAGGTATATTTACCCTTAAGGCAAAATATTCCTAGCCTTAAGGATAAATAATTTTAGCCTTAAGGAAAAATATATTTTGCCTTAAGACGGGTTTTATGCTGACGGAAGGCTTCTATTCCTTTCGTCTCCTTTTTTCAAAAAATGTCCTGGATGCGGCAAAGAAGAGTACCACGGCGGCGGCATTCTCTATGGCTACCATCCAGAAGGCTCCACTGTAGCCGAAATGTTCGGCTACAATTCCACCCAGCAGACAGCCGATTCCGAATCCCAAGTCCCAGCCCGTAAGAATGCTGCTATTCGCCGTGCCTCGCTGGTCGTGGCGCGCCACATTTATAAACATATTCAGGAAGGCTGGGTAGAGATGGCCGTTGCCCAATCCTATCAGTGCTGCCGAAAGATAGTAGGCTATCGGGTGCTTCACGGCAACGAAGATGGTGAATCCCACCAGCGAAATCAGCATTCCCTCGGCTGCATTCTGCGTCAGCTTGCCCTGGCTCAGTGCCTTCCTGCCCTGTAGGCGGCTCATAAAGAGTCCCATCGAGAGGATGGCGAAATAGGTGCCCGTGCCTCCCGTAATGCCCAGTTCTTCCTTGCTGTAGATGGCGAGGTAGTTGCTCAGCACGCCCCAGCAGAATCCGAACATGCAGATGTTGATGGCGAGCAGCCAGGCACGGGTGAGGAAGAATCTATCCAGAGAAAGTTTCTCCTTGTTCTTGACAATCTCTTTCTCCGGGAGCCTGATGGTTCCGGCAATCACCACGGAGGCTATCGCCACCACGAAGGCTATCCAGAACAGCACCATGTAACTGCCCACGATGTTGTGAAGATAGATGCCGATGGATGGGGCTATCGCCATGGCAAAGTTGTTGCTCAAGCCATAGAGACCGATGCCTTCGTTGCGGCGGCTGGCTGGCAGTACGTCGATGGCACAGGTGCTGTTGGCCACGGTGACGGCTCCAAAGGGACCGCCATGCAGGGTGCGGCAGATGGCGAACATCAGGATGGTGCCGGCGGCTATGTAGCCCGCAAAGAAGATGGCGAAGGCTGACAGACAGACCATCAGCACCTTCTTGCGCGAAAAGCTATCCACCACATATCCGCTGAACGGACGGATGATGAGTGCCGCCACCGTATATCCGCTCAGTACGACGCCTATCACATCCTTCGTTGCCCCGAAAGTCTCGCTCAGATAGAGCGGGAGGAGTGGGGTGAGGAGGTAGAAGGCGAAGTAGAGCAGGAAGTTGGTGGTCATCACCTTGATGTAATTCGCATTCCAAAGTTTCTCTTTTATCATTTCTCTTTCAACGCTTTTCTTTTAACGTTTTTCATTCAACGCTTTTCATTCAACGCTTTTTATCCTCGTTAAATCTTATCCTCCAGCCAGGCATCAATCAATCTGCGGGCGATGGAAAGTTTCTCGGGGAGTATCGGGAGAGCATCCTTGCTGAACCACTTGCCGCGCGAGAGCTCTTCTTTCTGAAGATGAATCTCGCCATCTACGTACTCGGCTGTGAAGCCTACCATCAGTCCGCTAGGATAAGGCCATGGCTGGGAACTGAAATACTTCAAGTTCTTGATAGTCAAGCCGGTTTCCTCCATTACTTCGCGATGAACGGCTTCTTCCAGGCTCTCACCGGTCTCTACGAAACCAGCCACGAGCGAATCGAAATTGCCCTTGAAATTGCGGGCATGAACCAGGAGTACCTGGTCACCCTTCCTGATGAGCACGATGATGGCTGTGGCTAGGGATGGCCACACCGTCTTGCCGCATTCAGTGCACTTCTTGCTGATGTCTGTATCCATCTTCATCGGAGCGCCGCAAACGCCGCAGAACTTCGTGTTCATATCCCAATAGTTCAGCTCCTGGCACTTTCCTGCCTTCTGGTAAAGCTCGGGGGTGAGCTTGTAGAAGCTGGGGCGCAGACCGCACATCTCGTATTTCGGATGGTCGGTCACCGGCTCTGGAATGGTGAAGGTTTTTACTTCCGTGCCGTCGCTCATCGGGGTAATGTTGAGGACGTGAGTCCAGGGCTTGAGCTCTATCGGACTCTCCTCGCTACATGGAATCGTATAGGTTCCGTCTTCTTTCTTCTCAAGCAAGATATCTGTCTTGCAAAATATAAACCAATACTTCATAATATCTTATTTTTTCTTTCCGAAAAGCAATTCGTAGTCGCGCTGGGCAGCAGGCTTGGTCCATGCTTCCGGCACGAACTTCCAGTTGTTGTTGGCCTTTGCCTCTACGGTTCCCATCTTCTCTATCGCCTCCATCAGATAGTAACGCTGGTCGCGCTCGCTGCGGTAGATGATGCGGCTCTCCAGACTGTCTTTCGGAATGCCGGCACCATGGGTGAGGAGCTCACCGCCGCCATTACCACGATAGCTGTTTACTGCCACCTTGTACCACTTCTTCTCATCGAAAGGTTGACCGTTGCTCATGCGCAGAATCTTCACCTTCTCGCCATCTGGCTTCGTAACATCCACCTCGTAATCAATGCCGGCAGCACTGTCGAAATTGAACGAGAGGTTCTTGAATCCCAGGCGCTGCTGGTCGCCCTTGGTGTGGGTGTCGAGCAGGAGGAGATGGTCGTCAGGACTCTTCATCGTGTTCACCCAGAGGTCGTAGCTCATCTCCAGATGCTTGCGGATTTCCTCGCCGGTGAGGCGCATCACATAGAGCTGGTTCTCATATTTATAGAGGTTGAACATGTCGCCTACGCAGATAGGACCCGCCTGGATGGTGGCGTTGAACTGCAATGGGGCGTTGAAGGCGATGTCGGCCTTGGTAATGTCGAGCTGCAGGTTGAGGATGAAATCATTGAACGCGCAACTGCCGAAGAACGACTCGCGGCTGTGGATGGTGTTCTTGAATGTACCGATCTGCTTGCTCACAAACTGGTTGATTTCGGCGATCTGAGGCTCGAAGGTTTTCATGAAATCTTCGTCGACAGGACATTTTGTCACATCGGGCAGGGAGCCCGTCACCTTCTTGTCAGTCACCACATACTGCTTCTTGCCATTCACCTTCTTTTTATTTAAGGTGAGCGTTACCTCGGCGTCAGCCACGTTGAGGGCGTTGTTGGCAGGGTCGAGACAGACCACTGGCTTGCCTTCCACGTTGGTGATGGTCTCGTTGCAGCGGGTGTGGTCGTGGCCGAAGAGCACCATGTCGAAACCTGGCACTTCCTTTGCTACACGCAGGGAGGCATCCTCCTCGTATTCCGGGGTGACAATGCCACCGTCCTTACCGCTATGGAAAACGCCAATCACCACGTCTGGCTTCTCCGTTTCCTGGATGTGCTTCATCCATTTACGGGCACAGGTTACCATGTTTTCAAACTTAAGTCCGCTCCAGAGGTTTTCTGTCAGCCAGTTGGGAATGGCTGGTGTCAGCATTCCGAGCACGGCAATCTTCACGCCCTCACGGTTCAGGATGATGTAAGGCTTCACGTAGGGTTGGCCGGTCTTGGCGTCGATGATGTTGGCACCGAGCACCGGACAGTTCAGTTCCTTGATCCATTTATCATACACGGCATGACCCGTTTCCACATCGTGGTTTCCGAACGCCTGGGCGTCATACTTCATATAGTTGACTACGTCGGCAGCCACATTGCGTGCCTGGGTATTTACATAATTATAAAAGTAGCAGGTAGGCTGACCCTGCAGGATGTCGCCGTTCTCCAGGAGGATGACGTTGTCCTTGTAGGTCTTGCGCAAATCGTTGACGTAAGAGGATACGCGCGCCAGGGTTCCCGCCTTGGGCTTGCGGTTGATGAAGTCGTATGGAAAGAAAGCTCCATGAACATCACTCGTCTGAACTACTCTCAGTTTTACGGTACGTTGTTGTGCCATTGCCTGCGAATTAAAGGTGAGCGCCATGAGGAGCGCTGCGAACAGTTGTTTCATTTTATTTTTTATTTATTATTTAAATTCATGTGCAAAATTACAAAAAAGTTGCCAATTACGGCATACTTTTTGTTGGATTCTTATTAAAAACATAAAAATAGGAGGTTTTATAATATGGCATTTGTAGATTATTACAAGATTCTCGGTGTTGACAAGAACATCCCCCAGAAGGATGTGAGGGCAGCATATCGTAAACGTGCAAAACAATTCCATCCGGATTTGCACCCGAATGACCCGAAGGCGAAGGCTAAGTTCCAGGCGCTGAACGAGGCATACGAGGTGATTTCCGACCCTGATAAGCGCGCCAAATACGATCAGTTTGGCGAGAACTGGAAGAACGCCGGCGGCTTCGGTGGTGGCGGCTTCGGTGGTGGAGCCGGTGGTGCTGGCGGAGCCGGAGGAAATCCTTTCGAGGGCTTCGACTTCAGCAGTTTCGGAAATGGCGGAGGCGGATTCTCCAGCTTCTTCGAAAATCTCTTTGGCGGTGGCCGTGCCCGTGGCGGTCAGCAAGGCGCTGGTTTCGGCGGCTTTGGTGGCTTCGGAGGTTTCGGCGGAGGAGCCAACGCCGGCTATGGTGCTGGTGCTGATTTCGGAACTGGCGGCTGCGGTGGCGGCTGCGGCAGTCAGGGTGCCCGAACCAATACGGGCGAGATGAACATGAACGTGAACATCGACATGTACACAGCCTTGCTTGGTGGCGAGGGAATCATCACCTTGAGCAATGGTTCGAAGATTAAGCTGAAGATTAAGCCAGAGACCCAGAACGGCACGAAGGTTCGTGTGCGCGGCAAGGGTTACGACAGGGGCGACGGCACCTTTGGTGATCTGATGATTACCTATAACGTGAAGTTGCCTACCGGCTTGAACGAAAAGCAGAAGGAGTTGTTGAGACAGATGAAGGAGGCGCAATAACAGCACGTTTTGAGCGTTTTAGACAATTGATATAAAAAAGGGGTGTGACTGTAAAAAGCCACACCCCTTTTTTATATTCATTGTACATTATTCATTGTACATTATTCTGTTGTAACCTGATTCATGTTGAAGGAAGAAACCTTGCCGGCTGGCGAAACCACGGCATTGATCTTGAAGTTGTTCTGCTTCTTGCTTCCATCCGTGAGATCCAAATTCTGAACGGCAGAGAACTGCACCTGATATTCGTAATCTTCTTCTCCCACCTCGCGCTTCTTAATCTGGTAATCATTGTTAATGTGCCAGTTCATGTTAGCCACATTTTCCTTATAGAGCTTGTCCATAAAGGTAACCACATCGGCCTTGGTGGCAGAAGTCTTGCCCAAGAGAGAAGAGAGGATGTCTTCGCACGTGGCAGAAAGCCCGTCGGCATTATGAGAGTTGATACTCTGGAAGAACTGCCTGAACAGTCCGCTAACCATCTGCTTCTCTTCTGGCTGCAAGTCGCGGCTCTTTGCCTTCTTCATCGCATTCTCAGCCTCCTCAATATGTGCTCCGTCGGCGTGGGCGTCGAGGTAAGCCTGATAAGCCTGTACGTTGTCGGCAGCCTTCGCCACATTCCAGTCGATGGAATCAATCTTGTTCCACGCCTCCTGCTTGTGCGGACTGTTAGGATACTTCTGCAGATAATCCTCCAAAGCCTGCTTCGAACCGCTTACCAGGGCGTTGGTCCAATCCTGGTCAATGCTCTTGAGCATTTCCAGATGCGCCATGATGGAGTCACGATGTGCCTCTTCTGCGTCCTTATAGGTGTCGAGATAACTCTGCAGCACCATCGGGTCGCTGCTCTGCATTGCATACTCGTAGGCTTCCTCCTCCTTGTTGCGGTTGGCATTATCGTAGAAATAATACAGGATTCCGCAAACCAGAACAGAGAAGACCAACGAGATAATCAGAATGCTTCGGGCACTCTTCTTCTTGGCTTTCTGCTGGGCTTCATTCTCTGGATTATTTCCGTTTCTTCCATTTCCGTAGCCGTTTCCATTATTTCCGTTTCCGCCGTTTCCTGCTGCCATCGGAGTCTGTCTTACCGGAGGAACAGGAGGGGTAGGAGGAGTAGGGGGAGTAGGAGGATTGACAGAAGCTGCTGGAGTAACAGGAGCTGCTGGAGTAACAGGAACTGCTGGACCGGCTGAAGCTATTTCATGGCAGTTAGGACACATTTCCTGACTGCTGAAATAAATCTCTCCACAGTGAGGGCATTTGATAATCTTTCCTGCGATTTCCACACCGCAGTTAGGACATGTAGGGGCTTTGTCACTGATTTGACGTCCACATTCCGGACATTTTATAATTGCCATAGTTTTATTTAATGTTTATTGATTTACTTATTTTATCTGTGTCTGAATCTGATTTCTCGCAATCTGTGTCTGCCCATGAATCGGCTCTTGTCCACGTATCCGTTCACGCCGTTGAGCTTTCCCTTACCCGTATATTGCCACATTTCGAAGTCCCTGCCGTCTCTGAGCACAGGCTCTCGCTTGGTGTATTGGGCAATCATCAGCTTGTAGCTGTCCAGTTTGCCCAACAGGTAACAGTCGTAGAAATTGGCACCGGTGTAGATGAGCGGCTTCTGTCGGTAAGCTTTCTCCACGAGATGGAGGAACTTGAAGAGGGAGTCGCAGAATTCTTCCGTTGCCATTCCGCTCTTGGTTTCCACATCAATCATCGGGAGCAGATCCTGGTCGCCCGGGCGGCATTGCGCCATGAAGTTCTCCAACTGGGTTTGCTGGGGAATACGGGCACGATAGAAGTGGTAGGAACCTACCTTCATTCCATACCGATGCGCCAGGTCGATATTCTGCTTGTATCTGCTGTCTACATTGGTTCCTCCTTCAGTTGCCTTCAGATAGACGTAAGCCATCTTGCTGTTGTCGCCGATGGTTTCCCAGAACACTTTTCCCTGATAATGACTCATGTCAATGCCATGAACGTGGCTACAGGTATCTTCGCATTGCACCTGGGCGTGACTGCAAAGTGTGAGTATTGTCGATATAATTGTTATAAAAATTCGTTTCATACGTGCAAAGGTACGAAAATCATGCGATATTCGTAGCGTTAAGGGCTTATTTTTTTAATATTTTATATTATCGTAAACTTCTTCTAGGGAATCATCTTCTAAGAATCTTCATCAAAGGAATCTTCTTCTAAGAATCTTCTAAAGAATCATCTTCGTGAAATGATTCTACTCCTCAATCTCGGAGAGCGACTTGAAGAAGTTGTTGCAGAAGTTGCTGATGGTTTCGATGGGAGCATACTCCAGATACCTCATGCTGCGGCGCAGGTTCTTGCGCATGGTACCGCCAGTAACGTGCACGAATCCTGCCTGCGTCTCGTTGAAGTGGATGTCCTGCCTGTCCTGCTCGTTGTAATACAGCGATAGCAGGGTGAGCTTGTAGGCTCCCCGCTCCACATGGCGCACGTAGGGAATCTCATCCTGTTCGAAATCGAAGAAGAGGATGAGTACGCTGCCCTGCAACTGTGCCATGCGCTGGATGCGCAGCTTGCTGAGCCACTTGTCGAGCTTCACGAAATCCACCTTGTCGCCTTTGGTGCGCAGGTAGTTGCCCATCTCGATGATGCCGCTCAGGTTGATGCCGTAGGCAAGAATGCCATTGATGTTCGACACGATGATGCGCAGCAGATGCAGGGTCTCGATGGAAGTATCGATGGCGTGACGCTCATTTTCCTGGATGTTGGCGAGTCGTCGGTTCAGGAAACCATTGTTCATGCGTACTTCGCCCGCAGGAACATCGTTGAGATTCTTCATCATCTGGGCAATCTTCTGTTGCTTGAATGTAGTCATGGGTTCCATCTCCTCTTCAATGCCGAAGTGGGCGGAACGCAACTTGGTAAAAAGGTTCCTCTGTAAGAAGTCCATCGTATTAAAGTTTTAAATGAATTGATTTATCTTGTTTCTTTCTGGCTTCAGCCTTAGGCAGAACGAAATCTGCCTAAGGCTGGAGCTTTATTAACTGTATCTCTTAGGATATCTCAGCAGAATGGAGAGCAGTGCCGCTACGCCGATGGCCATCGGGTAGTAGAGATAGGGCAGGATGTCCATCGGACTGAGATTGGCAAGTCCTGCCGCCAGAAGCATCTGAACTCCGTAAGGAATCAGACCCTGCACGGTGCAGGAGAAGGTGTCGAGGATGCTTGCCGCCTTGCGATTGTCCACGCCAAACTTGTCGCCTATCTTCTTGGCAATGTTGCCCACAGTGAGAATCGCCACCGTATTATTGGCGGTGCAGATGTTTACCATCGACACCAGGGCGGCAATGGAGAGCTCGGCACCACGCTTGCTGTTGACGTGGGCGGTAATCTTATCGATGATGTAGTTGATTCCGCCATTCTCGCGGATGATTTCGAGCATTCCGCCCGCCATCATGGCGATGATTACCAGTTCGCCCATGCCCACGATTCCGTTGCCCATCGCCGAGAACCAGCCGAAGAGGTCGTAGGATGAAGTGGATCCCAAGAGATGACTTCCGATGCCGATGACTCCGCAGAGGATGGTGCCCATGGTGAGCACAGCCATCACGTTCATTCCGGCAATGGCCGTAACGAGTACTATTATATAAGGTATTACCTTCATGTATTCCACCTCAGGAATATGGGTAGGCGCCTGCAAGCCGAAGCCCATCACGCCATAGACGGCGAGTACGAGGACGGCGGCTGGAACCACGATGAGGGAATTGACCCTGAACTTATCGCTCATCTTGCAGTTCTGGGTCTGCGTAGCCACCACCGTAGTGTCGGAAATGAACGAGAGGTTGTCGCCGAAGTAAGCGCCGCCCACGATGATAGCTGTCATCATGCCCACGTTCACCCCCATGGAGTGCGCCAGACCCGCAGCTATCGGGACAAGAGCCACCACTGTGCCGACGCTTGTTCCGATGGATACGGAGATGAAACAGGCTGCCAGGAAGAGCCCCGGCAAAATCATGCTGGCAGGCAGGGCACTCAACGCCAGGTTCACCGTAGCGTCCACCGCTCCCATTGCCTTGGCAGAAGCAGCGAAGGCACCTGCCAATACGTAAATCCAGAGCATGAGCATCAGGTTGTTGGCGCCGGCTCCGCGACTGTAGGTATCTACTCGCTTCTTGATGGGCATTCCGCCCGAGATGGCCACCGCATAGATGCTGGCTATCATGAATGCCACCGTGAGTGACAGATTCGTGTCCTTATGACTCGCATCCGCCGAATAGAGGGTGTAAGCCACGATGAGGACAATCAACAAAATTAATGGCGATAATGCCAACAAACCTTTCTTATTACTCATAATTATTCTAATGAGACTGATTACTCATGATTATTTAATGAGACTTAATGCTCATAATGATTCAATGAGAAGAGAGAAGCAGGGAAACAGGACTCTCTCTGAATCCCGGCACCCGGCTTCTCACTCCTTGCTTTTTAACAATGTTACTCCATCTTTGAAGATGGAAAATTACAATGTAACTCCATTCTTGAAAATGGAAATTTCACGATAGCCGTTGCGCTCGTTGCGAGCCTCCTCGCCACTGGCCACGGCAATAATCTTATCGATAAACTGCTTTACCAACTCCTTCATGTCGGTGCCTTCTACCAAGGCGCCAGCGTTGAAGTCAATCCAGTTTGGCTTGTTCTTAGCCAGATTACTGTTGGTTGAAATCTTCATGGTTGGAACGAAGGTGCCGAATGGGGTTCCACGGCCGGTGGTGAAGAGAACCAACTGGCAACCTGATGAAGCCAAGGCTGTGGCTGCCACAAGGTCGTTGCCCGGAGCAGACAGGAGGTTCAAACCATTTGTCTCCAGACGCTCACCATACTGCAATACGCCGCTCACCGGAGCACGACCGCACTTCTGGGTGCAACCGAGTGCCTTATCCTCCAAGGTAGAAATACCACCCGCCTTGTTGCCCGGAGAAGGATTCTCACCCACAGGCTCGCCATGGCTCAGGAAGTACTCCTTGAAGTCGTTGATCAGGTGAACAGTCTTATCGAAGAGTTCCTTGTTCTCGCAACGGTTCATCAGAATCGTCTCAGCACCGAACATCTCAGGCACCTCGGTGAGGATGCTTGTGCCGCCCTGTGCCACGAGCCAATCAGAGAATTCGCCCACCAATGGATTAGCGGTAATGCCGCTGAATCCGTCAGATCCGCCGCACTTCAATCCCACGCGGAGCTTGCTTACGGAAACCTCCTCGCGCTTATCCTCCTTAGCCTTGGCATAGAGGTCGCGGAGAATCTTCATACCTTCCTCAATCTCATCGCCTTCCACCTTCTGGGTAACGAGCAGCTTGATGCGGTCCTTGTCGTAATCGCCCAACATCGCCATGAAATCGTCTGGCTGGTTGTTCTCGCATCCCAGAGAGAGAACGAGCACGGCGCCAGCGTTAGGATGGAGACAGATGTCGCGCAACACCTTGCGGGTGTTCTCATGGTCGCCCGAGAGCTGAGAGCAACCAAAGTTATGGTGCCATGCGTGGATGGCGTCAATACCCTCGCAGCCTGTTTCCTGTTTCAGAAGCTCAACGAGCTTCTCGGCAACACCGTTTACGCAACCCACGGTAGGGACTACCCAAACCTCGTTGCGTGTTCCCACTTCGCCGTTCTTACGCACATAACCCTTGAAGGTTCTGCTCTCATCGGCGATGTTCAGCTTTTCCTCCACCGGATTGTAGGTGTACTCCAAAGTACCAGCAAGATTGGTCTTGAGATTGTTCTCGTTAACCCACTCGCCCTGCTTCAGGTCTTTCTTTGCGTGACCGATAGGGTAGCCGTACTTGATGATGTCCTGTCCTTCGGCAGCATCGTTGATGAGCACCTTGTGACCGGCAGGAGTATCCTGCAAAAGGGTGATGGTCTTGCCATCTACCTCAATAGCCTCGCCCTGCTTCATAGGGCGCAAGCAAACCACTACTGAATCAGCAGGGTTAATCTTGATAAAGCTTGATAGTTTCATTCTGTAGTCTTGTTTTTGTTTATTATGAATGTTATTCTACTTATATTTTTAATGCAGATTTTATTTAATGCAGGTTCTATTTAATACAGATTTTATTTAATGCAGACTTTTCTCATCTTACTGAAAATCAGATCTGCGTTCTGCGATAGAAATCCACGTTCTCCTTCATCAGCAGCTCGATAGGCATGTAGTTCACGGGATTCACCTTCTTCTTCAGTACGATGGCCTGGAAGAGAGTGTCTACGCAGTAATAGCCCTGCATGAAGGCGTGCTGGGCGATGAGGAAGGAGATGCTTCCCTCGCGAAGGCACTTGGCATTCTTCCCAACCATATCATAGCCCATGATCTGCACGTCGCGGCGGTTGGACTTCAGAAGATAGTCGCCCACGATGTGCGCCTTCGATGTCATGGTGATGCAGTGATGGGTGTCGGGATGCTCGGCAAAGTATTTCTCCAGCATCTTGACAAACTCGTTTCGGGTGCCGCTGAGCGGCAGGTCGAGCGTATGGATCTGCATCTGCGGGAAATGGTCGTGCATGTAGTGGCGGAATCCCACCTCGCGGTTGTCCTGCTGCTTACTCATCACCTGTCCGTCCTTGGTCTGGCGCATCAGCATCACTTCTTTCTCGCCGCCGGCAATCATGCAGAGCATCTTGGCTGCAAAGTAGCCCGAGCAGAAGGAATCCTGTCCGAAGAAGGAAAGCGGACGCAGGTCGGGCATGTAGGAGTCGAGCAGGATGAACGGAATGCTGAGATGATGTAACTGCTCGGTGAATTCGCGTGTTACGGCAAGCGATGCAGGCACCACGACCACTCCCTCGGGTCTGGCTTCCAGAATCTCGTTGGCAACCTCGCAGAAAGAGGCTTCGTTCGAACGCTCGTAGAACTTGATCTCCAGGTTGATGTGGAAATCACGGCGCTGGTCTTCACATTTTCTTGCACCTTCCTCAATCTCTTCCCAGTAAGCCTCAGACTCGTGCTTCGGGAGGAGGAGATAGAAGGTGTACTCCTTGTTGTAAGCCAAAGCACTAGCATACATGTTTGGCTGGTAATTCATTTCCTTGAGGGCTCTCTCCACCTTCTCTCGTGCGGGTTTCGACACGTTAGGGCGGTCGTGTAGAACTCTGTCTACTGTTCCAACAGATACGCCAGCTCTCTCGGCAATATCCTTGATTCTGATTTTTTCGGCCATTGTTTTTAAGTTTGTACTTAAGGGCACTTCTCACGCGTACATTATATAATATGTTAGGGAATCGGGAATATCCGATAGACTTGGAGTAATCCCCAATAGACTTGGAGTAGTCTTCAATAGTCATCGGGTAATAACTTGTCGCTTTTTCGTCTCATCCCATCCTGTGCGAAATCTGTGCTTTTTTGCATTTTACTAACTCTCAAATCGGCTGTGTGCGACCACACATCGACTTTCGGGCACAAATATACAACATTTTTTTGAATTGTGCGAATGCACAGCACATTTTTTGCACGAAAAATGCTAAAAAAAGAAAGAAACATACAAAAATAGGGTGAAAAACAAGAAAAATAGGGGCGAAAGTGAAAAAAAACGCGATTTTATTTCGTTATTCGAGAAATTATAGCTATTTTTGCCAACGATAAACGACAATGTATTGTTATTTGTCTGCCGGCTGACTGCCAAAGGCACAAAATCGGCAAGAAAAGGCAACTACTTTAAAATTTGTCAATCAATAACAAACAATAAAAACATAAAAGAATTAAAACATCAAATGGCTAAAATTGTAACATTAGGTGAGATTATGCTTCGTTTGTCTCCAGAGGCTAACGATCGCTTCATTCAGAGTGAATCATTCCGCATCATCCCTGGCGGTGGTGAGGCTAACGTAGCTGTAAGCCTGGCTAACTATGGTCATGAGGCTTACTTCGTATCTAAGTTGCCAAAGCACGAAATCGGTCAGATTGCAGTAAATGCTCTCCGTCGTTATGGCGTAAACACTGAGTTCATCGCCCGTGGCGGTGACCGTGTGGGTCTTTACTATGCTGAGACTGGTGCTTCTATGCGCCCATCAAAGGTTATCTACG
>OIXW01000080.1_pt1 | contig 25593 bp, 15 predicted proteins | sample 1587951 | NCBI WGS metagenome assembly OIXW01 (sample SAMN03283239) | human gut metagenome | biome: human-associated habitat; material: feces | host: Homo sapiens | place: Peru | collected 2012
AAAAGAAATGCTGCCAATTATAGATGCACTGGCCGATTTTGGGAATTATTATAAATCAATCATAGATTGATTCTTTATTAGGAATTTAAACAACATAGAAATCAGAATTTTCTTATGAAGTTTCCAATATTAATTTATACAGGAGATATTATGAAAATTACTTACATTAACCACAGTGGATTTTTACTTGAAACCAAAGATTGCTACTATATTTTTGATTATTATAAGGGTGAATTACCGCACCTTGATAAGGAAAAAGAAGTAATCGTTTTTTGTAGTCACTTCCATAAGGATCATTTTAACCCTCAAATTTTTGAGATTCTTGATGATATGGGGATGACTTATCAGGCAGTCCTGGCGAATGATATACGAAAAAGAAATCATTTGACAGATATGAAGATTACATATGTTTATCATGATCAGACTTATAATCTGGATAATGATACCAAAGTTGATACATTGCTGTCTAACGATAGTGGTGTAGCATTTATTGTCAAAACAAAGGAAGGTACCATTTATCATGCCGGCGACTTAAATGACTGGTATTGGGATGGCGAGCCGAAAGCTGACAACCAGAGACTTACTTCAGCATATCGTGCAGAAATCAGGAAAATTAAGGGTATGCATTTTGATGCTGCATTTGTTCCTTTAGATCCGAGGCAGGAAGATCACTATGCCGACGGAATCCTGTATTTCCTTAAAAATGTAGATTGCAATGTCATTTTTCCAATGCATTACTGGAATGATGCCAATGTAATTAAGCGGTTTATTACTGAATATCCACAATATAAGTCACGTATTAAAGACACAGAATGTACAAAAGGAGAAGAATTATGAAGTTTAAGATGATTCACGAAAACTACAATGTATCAGACCTGGACCGATCTATTAAATTTTACAACGAGGCCCTTGATCTGCACGAAGTGAGAAGAAAGACTACTGATGATTTTATCAAAGATCCAGATGGATACTGGCTTGAGATTCTGCCATAAAGCTAGTTGAGAAAACGAAAAATAGGAAAATTTCAGATAACAAAAAAATAAGAGGCTGTCGCTTTAACGATTTCTGGACAAGTTCCTGATAGCGAGCGAGGATCTTAGAATTATATTCCATTTCATTGTTGAGAAAAAAATAAATAACAGGTCTGTAGTTTTGGTTGTAGTCATACCATGCTGTATGTTCTTGCACACCATATTCAATTAACTTGTTTCTGATCAGATTGCAGATTTCTGCAACGTTTGTGACTTTCTCCATAGTTAAGTTCCTCCTGTTTAAGATTGACAGATTAACTGTTGTTAGAATTATCTGACAGAATGGAACAAATATGAAGCAGTTAAAAGATGTTATCACGAATTTTTTAAGCATCACCTCCTGATGGAAAATAAGATGTTATCCCGAATTATCTAGATCAATATGCCACATTTTGGCGTTTGTTTTATGGAATTCGGGATAAATTTTTTTCGGTATAACTTTTGTTATCCTGAATTAAGTAAAACTCTAACTAATATATATATCAAAATAGGTTATTCCCAAAAGTGGGAAAAACTCAAAAAGATTGGTTTACTGCAGGTGTAACGAGTCATTTATCAATTAGAACAAGATCCACCCACGTATTACCTTATCGCCATTTTATGGCTACGGTATACTTCTTGGGTCATCTTGATGGGGATTCCCCATACCCGCTCATGGACAGACATTTCTGTCGTCTGTTGGTTCCACCTACCGGTGTTCACAGCACTTGTTTTAATATCATACAGATGTCTGATTGTAAAACTAAGTGGATGCTAAACTGAATGCATCTCTTGCGCAAACTGTGTATTGTATGCTATAAAATGGAATTTTTTCAGATATACACCACATATTAGAACCTTTTCACTGATTAATTTGTTTATGCATCAGATATCACAAACAAATTAAAAGGTTTATCTACAACTACAGTGTCTGCAACTCCAAAACAATTGTAGAATGAATTGGTAGAAAGTACTAAAACAGTGACAATTAATGATGAACTTTTAGAATCTAGAGTAGGTGGAATAACATATTCATATGGTACAGAACCAATATATGGAAGGAGTAGTGATTATACAGTATATAAAAATACAGTAAGTAATCCTAATTTACCATTCACAAAAGAAGTTGGAAGCTATTCACTAACAGCGTTAGGTATTTTATTAGGAGGAAAGCATGTTATTCCATGGCTACAAACCCAGTAACATGGGATTTGTAGACATTTTTCTTTTTCGTAATGATATGCGCTATATTAGGATTCTTTTGATTTGACAGAAAAAAGGAGTAATTCTAAAGTTCCGAATTTGACAAAATAAGCACTTATAAAGGATGAATTGAACAAGCACGATTAAAAGAAACAATTTACAATAAAGATAATCAGTCACTAGGAGGAGTCTGCCCAAAAGTAGATGAATTTCATGACAATAAAAAAGATACATCAAATATGTATCAGAAAGGGAAATTATGAGAAGGAAAAAGAAATGGAGGGTGCTTGCAAGTGCTTGTGCAGCAGCAGTAGCTGTGACATCTATGCCGTATATGGCAACGCAGGTCCATGCAGAACCAGCGGCCGTAACACAGCAGACCGGTAATAATGATCTGAAGCTATGGTATACGAGCCCGGCAGACATTACCAGATATTACGAAGGCTGGCAGGAAAAGTCACTTCCGATGGGTAATGGAGGAATCGGTGGATCCGTATTCGGTGGGATTACCAGAGAACGTATCCAGCTGAATGAGAAATCACTTTGGTCAGGAGGACCAAGTGAGAGTAGAAAGAATTACAATGGAGGTAATCTGGAGAACAAAGGAAATAATGGAGCGACAATGAATTCAATCCATGAGTACTTTGCGAAAGGCCAGGATAATGCTGCAACTAATCTTGCAAAAAGAAACTTGATAGGTGCAAGTGATGATAACGGAACAAATGGATATGGATATTATCTGAGTTTTGGAAATATGTATATCGATTTTAAGAATGTATCATCCAACAGCGATGTGAAAAATTACACTCGTGATCTGGATCTGAATACAGCAATTGCCGGTGTTAATTATGATAAAGGAAGTACTCATTATTCAAGAGAGAACTTCACAAGCTATCCGGACAATGTTATTGTTACTCATATCACAGCAGACGGTTCTGAGAAGATCAGTCTGGATGTAAGTGTAGAACCAGATAATAACAGAGGGGATGCTGTTAATGGGATTGGTGATAGCAGCTATAAGAGAGATTGGGATACAAAAGTATCAAATGGATTGATCTCCATCAACGGACAGCTTAAAGACAATCAGATGAAATTCACATCCCAGACGCAGGTTATTACTGACAATGCCGGTACTGTGACAGATGGGAATGGAAAAGTAAGTGTTTCCGGAGCAAGTGAGGTTACAATCATCACTTCTATAGGAACAGATTACAAGGATGAATATCCGTCCTATAGAACAGGCGAATCTGCGGATGAACTGACAAGTCGTGTGAAATGGTATGTAGATCAGGCGGCAGCGAAGACATACGAAGAACTGAAAGCAAATCATGTAAGTGATTATCAGAAGATCTTTGACCGTGTGGATCTGAATCTTGGACAGACAGTCTCAACAAAGCCAACAGACGAACTTCTTTCTGCATACAAAGCAGGAACTGCAACAGATGCTGAAAGACGTCAGTTGGAAGTTATGTTATTCCAGTATGGAAGATTTATGACAATTGAGTCTTCCAGAGAGACAACTACAGATAAGAATGGTTATGTAAGAGAGACACTTCCTTCCAATCTTCAGGGACTGTGGGTAGGAGCGAACAATTCTCCATGGCATTCAGACTACCATATGAATGTAAACTTACAGATGAACTACTGGCCGACATATTCTACCAACATGGCAGAGTGTGCAGAACCACTGATCGATTATATCGATGCTTTGAGAGAACCGGGGCGTGTGACCGCGGCAATCTATGCAGGAGTTTCCAGTGCCGAAGGTGAAGAAAATGGATTCATGGCACATACACAGAACAATCCGTTTGGATGGACATGTCCTGGATGGGACTTTAGTTGGGGATGGTCACCGGCTGCAGTACCGTGGATCTTACAGAATTGCTGGGATTATTATGAATATACTGGAGATACTTCTTACTTAGAAAATAATATCTATCCAATGATGAAAGAAGAGGCAAAACTGTATGACCAGATGCTTGTTCGTGGAGAGGACGGAAAGTTGGTATCTTCACCGGCATTTTCACCAGAGCATGGACCGGTTACAAATGGAAACACATATGAGCAGTCTTTGATCTGGCAGTTATATGAAGATACGATCAAAGCTGCAGAGGTACTTGGAACTGATGCTGATCTGGTAGCCACATGGAAAGAAAACCAGGCAGATCTGAAAGGACCAATCGAAATTGGTGATAGCGGACAGATCAAAGAGTGGTATACAGAGACAACTGTTAATTCAATGGGCGAAGGATATAATCACCGTCATATGTCTCATCTTCTTGGACTTTATCCGGGAGACCTTATCACAGAGGATAATGCAGAATGGTTCGCAGCGGCCAAAGTATCCATACAGAACCGTACGGATGTGAGTACCGGATGGGGAATGGCACAGCGAATCAACAGCTGGGCAAGACTTGGTGATGGAAATAAAGCTCTTCAGCTTATTGAGAACCTGTTCAAGAATGGAATCTATGCGAACCTGTTTGATTATCATGAGCCGAAATATTTCCAGATTGATGGAAACTTCGGATATACATCAGGTGTAGCTGAGATGCTTCTGCAGAGCAATGCAGGATATATCAATCTTCTTCCGGCAGTTCCGGATGCTTGGGCCAACGGAAGTGTAGATGGATTGGTTGCACAGGGTAACTTTGAAGTATCTATGGACTGGGCAGATGGAAATGTAAAAACTGCTACAATCCTTTCTAAGAATGGCGGAGAAGCAGTTGTGCAGACTAAGAATGCCTCTCTTGCAACAGTGGTAGACAGTGATGGAAATGTAGTTGATGTGACACCTGTAAAGGAAAACCGTATCTCTTTCGTAACAGAAGCAGGAAAGAGTTATATATTAAAGGACATTCCGACATCCGTTACTGTGACAGCTCCGACAGGACTGACAGCACTTCGTGCAGATGCTGAAAATGTAAAGCTTTCCTGGAACGCTGTGACAGCAGAAGAGGGAAGCAATGTAACATATAATGTATATCGTCAGGTAGAAAATGGAGATGTGATCTGCATTGAGACAGGTTTAGCAACAACAACTTATACAGATACAACAGCAGACAAGACACTTGGAGCAATGAAATATCAGGTGGCCGCAGTTGTGGATGGAATTGAATCTGAAAAGAGTGCAGTAGTGACTGTGACAGAGCCGATTGGCGCAGGTAAGATTGACAATGCTGATGAAAGAATCGCATATGTAGGTGAATGGGGCAACTGGACACAGGATAAAAATGTCAACTATATGGATACAATTCAATATCTGAATAGTCCAAAGGGCGGAGAGACTGTTACTCTTACATTTAAGGGAACAGGAATCAAGGTGATCGGCTGTACCAATAAAGACAGAGGTAAGATTGAAGTATTTATCGATGGTAAGTCTCAGGGCGTAGTTGATACATATAGTGCAAGTACAGTGCGTCAGAAGGAATACTTTAGCAAAGACGACCTTACAGCAGGAATTCATACAATTCAGCTGAAAGTTCTCAACGAGAAGCAGGCTGCAAGTTCTGGTACAAAGATTGAACTTGATGCATTTGAAATTTTGGATTCAACACTGGTAGCACCGACAGGTGTGACAGTAAGCTCCAAATCCGGAATGACTACAGTATCCAAAGCAAACAGCACATTACAGTTAAAAGCAACTGTAGAACCGGAGAATGCAACAGATAAGACAGTTACATGGAGTACATCTGATGATAGCATTGCAACAGTAGATGATAAAGGATTGGTAACATTCTTAAGTAAGAACGGAGCAGTTACTATCACAGCAACATCCGTTGCAGATGCTACAAAGACTGGAACAATTGAACTGAAAGTTGCAATCAAACAGGATGTGGCAGATGTTGAGACAATCGTAGAAGACGGTACCGTGCCGGCGTCAGGAGACTATGGAACAATAAATAACGCAATCACATGGCATGGAACATGGACGAACTGGGCAGGAGAACGGGACAAGCATCACGGTGGAACAAAGACAGAGAGTAAAAATACGTCAGACGCTGTAGGAAGTTATTTTGAATATACATTCAATGGAACTGGTGTAGAAGTCTATTCTCAGAAGCATGCTAACTTTGCAAGCTTTGATGTTTATATTGATGGTGAAAAGATTGGAAATTATTCATTAGAGGGTGCAAGCACCGGAGATAATCAGCAACTTATCTTCTCAAAGAAAAATCTTGAGAATGGTGAGCACACAATCAAATGTGTGGCAGTAGAGCGTGACGGAAAATATCAGATTAACCTGGACTACTTAAAGATCTTTTCACCAGGTGAAGGTGTAGCAGTTGATAAAGCAGAGCTCCAGACATCAGTTGAGGCAGGAGCAGCACTTGTTAAATCAGAATATGATGAGACAAACTGGAATACATTTATGGCGGCATATAATGACGCAGTTGCGGTAATGAATAATGCTGCAGCAACACAGGAGACTGTTGCTGCAAAGAAAGAAGCATTAGATGCAGCGATCAAGGCACTTGGAGCACCGAAAGTTCCTACAGTAGAAGACCAGACAGGTTCAGCAGTTCTTGTGGAAAGCAAGAAAGTCGTACTGAAATGGACGAAGGTTCCGAAAGCAGCAAAGTATAAAGTAGTTGACACAGAGAATGGAATTGAAGAGATTGTAAGTGGTACAACCGTAACACTGGAGAATCTGACACCTGGAACGACTTATAACTTCAAAGTATATGCTCTGAATAGTGCAGATGTTGCATCAGAGAAGGCAATTGAGATCAGCAATGTGGCAACAATGGGTGATGGATCAACAAAAGGTGAGATCGAGTCTGTTACAAAGACTCCGGTTAGTGATGATTCTGTAAAACTCACATGGACATTAAAAGAAGGCTCCTCTTTCGCAAACTATGATGTTTATGTCAATGGTGAGTTGAAAGGTAATACGAAAGACCCAGAGTTCACACTTAAGGGTCTGGAGGAAGGAACATGTGTTGTTAAGATTGTTGCAAAGACAGCAGCAGGACAGTCAGCACTTCCAAAGCAGTTTTCTTTTGAAATGAAAAAGAGTGTAAAAGTACTCAGTGTAACAAACCCAGAAGGAATTTCAGTAGAAGAAGGAACTACATTCAAGGAGCTTAAATTACCAAACAAAGTAACTGTCACAGTGACAGGAAACCTGAATGAAGAAGTAGAAGTAACATGGGAAAAAGATAATTATCAGACAACACCGGGAACTTACACATTGGAAGGAACACTGACAATGGGTGAGAATATGAAAAACCCAGATGACGTGAAAGCTTCTATCAAGGTAACAGTTACAAAAAAGGCAGAAGAGCCAAAACCGGAAAAAGATGCAGATTATACAGCAGTGAACGCAGCGATTGAAAAAGCAAATAAGATTGACAGAAGTAAATATACAGAAGAAAGTCTGAAAGCTTTGGATGATGCAGTAGCAGCGGTAGAAAAGGGGCTGAAAGAATCCAAACAGGATAAAGTTGATGCAATGGCAGAAGCAATCAATAAGGCATATGCGGAATTGATTGAAAAACCTGCAACTGATAATGATAAGAAAGATGATTCTAAGAAAGATGATTCTAAGAAAGATGATTCTAAGAAAGATAATTTCAAGAAGAATAATTCTGATAAGAAGTCAGGTGCGGTTAAGACCGGAGATGCAACTCCACTGATCTTGTGGGGAGCTGCGACAATACTGGCAGCAGGTGCCAGCGTTACAGTTATTTTACGCAGACGTAAAAGAAGATAAAAATTTTCCTGAAAAGTAAAAGGAAAGAAGTTTTCAAGAATTCTTTCAAAAGAAAGGGCTGGCATGTGCCAGCCCTTTCTTGGTATAAATATATTACTCCCTTTTTACATGTGAATATAATTTACGGTATTGCCTTGGTGACATTCCAACCTTCTTATTAAAGATCTGTGAGAAATAAGATTGGGAAGAGAAACCTGCACTGGAAGCAATCTGTGTTACAGAGAGATCAGAGGTTGTCAAAAGTTCTTTGCATGCTTCTATCCTTCGATCTGCTAAATAGTTGATCGGAGATTGACCAATGCATTCTGTAAAAGAATGTGCCAGATAAAATTTATTGATATGTGTGATCTCAGCTAATAAATCCAATGTAATATTTTGGGAATAGTTTGTATCAATATATCGTTTAGCTAATGCACATTCCTTAGAAAGCTGGAAAGAGGATTCAGAAATAACAGAAAGGTTTTGCTTTCTGGAAATGTATACCAAAAGAACCTCAAGTAATCCGTGACAGACTTTTTCAAATCCGGGTTTTTGTTCTTGAAATTCATGCATCATTAATTGTGCAAAATTAATAAACTGATTTTTATCAGAACCATAACTATAGAAACTATATCCTTTTGAAGCGTCCTGTTCAGGATCATCGAAAGAAAACGCAAGTCCTTCAACACCAAATACAATGTATTCCATTGGGTTGTTTGGAAGTGTTTTTTCAGTGTGTTCTACATAAGGATTAATGATCATTAAATCATCTGTTTTCATAGAAACTTTTTCATCTTCTATATAGAAGACACCCTCACCGCGCAAAACATAGAAGAGTTCTGAGAACTGATGTGTGTGCGGTAGAGAGTTCCAGTCACCTTCGTATTTAGAAATAGAAATATAGCGAAGACTAAAATCGTCGCGACTGCTCGTGGCGGAGCCAAGGTTGATAAATTCATTACTCATAAGTGCATATCCTCTTCGGTTAAGTTATAGTTTGTATGGGCCTTCTCAATTGATTAAATTTTATATAAAACATATGAAAAAGCAATAATTTTAAAGCGAATTCGTAAAAAAGACGAAAAAAATAATATAATAATTCTATATATTAAACATATTATACATAAAAATAATAAGAAAAACAGTATTTTAGTAATAAAAAAGCAAAAAATATAACAAACCGAGCAACAATGAAATTGATATCCATTGGTGAAAACGTTATACTTTAGTCGTGAGATAAGTAAGAATAAAAGTTATTTGGAGGGGAACATATTGATGACGGGAAGATTGACGCTGCCGACAGATGCAGATGTTATTGACGAGACATTACGATTAAAGAATCTCTTGGGAGCAGATGCGTTGAGAGATTGTGACGGAACAGAGATGCCAGAAGAACTTCTGTCAGAGCCGGTTAAGAAATATGCTACTTATTATACAACAAGAAAAGATAATGAGTGGGCAAGTGCCAATCCGGAAGAAATTCAGCAGGAATATTTAATCAGTAACCGTGTGACAGCAAGAGGCGAAACACTTCGTATTCGCTTAATGGAAGGATTTCACACAGAGCAGCTGAAAGTAAATACGTTAGATGATCCAAAACGTTGGTGGGAAGTAATTGATCGAACAACTGGAGAGATTGTTCCTACAGATAAATGGGAATTTGATGAAGCAACAGGAGAAGTTGAGATCCAGACAAAGGCATATCATGAATATACAGTAAGCTTTCTGGCATTCCTTATTTGGGATCCGGTACATATGTATAACTTCATTACAAATGATTGGCAGGATACACCACATCAGTTAACATATGATGTGAGACAGCCGAAGACACAGAAGTATGTAAAGGAAAAGCTGAAAAGATGGTGTGAAGAGAATCCGAATATAGATGTTGTTCGATTTACAACATTTTTCCATCAGTTCACATTAACTTTTGATGATCAGAAGAGAGAAAAGTACGTTGAGTGGTTTGGATACAGTGCAAGTGTAAGTCCATATATCTTAGAAAAATTTGAAAAATGGGCAGGATATAAATTCCGTCCGGAATTTATCGTGGATCAGGGATATCACAACAGCATGTTCCGCGTACCGAGCAAAGAATTCCGTGACTTTATTGAATTCCAACAGATTGAAGTTTGTGCACTCGCTAAAGAGCTGGTTGATATCGTTCACTCTTATGGCAAGGAAGCTATGATGTTCCTTGGAGATCACTGGATCGGAACAGAACCTTATGGTAAATACTTTGCAGGCATCGGACTTGATGCAGTTGTAGGTTCTGTTGGAAGTGGTGTGACACTTCGTATGATTTCTGATATCAAAGGCGTTGATTATACAGAGGGACGTCTCTTACCATACTTCTTCCCGGATGTATTCTGCGAAGGCGGAGATCCGATCGGAGAAGCAAGAGACAACTGGAGAAAAGCAAGACGTGCTCTTCTTCGTTCACCATTAGACAGAATCGGATACGGCGAATACTTAAAACTTGCCAGTAACTGGCCGGGATTCATTGATGAGATCCAGAAAGTTGTTACAGAGTTCCGTCAGATTCATGAGAATATGCAGGGAACACCTTCCTATGTAGCACCATTTAAGGTTGCAATCCTCAACTGTTGGGGAGGACTGAGAAAGTGGATGTCCAATCAGGTACATCACGCAATCTGGCATAGAGAGACTTATTCAGCAGAAGGTGTGCTTGAGTGCTTAAGTGGTATGCCATTCGAAGTTGAATTCATCTCCTTTGATGACGTGAAGAAAGGTATTCCGGAAGACATTGGAGTAATCATCAATGTAGGTGATGCATATACAGCATTTAGTGGAGCTGAAAACTGGATCGATGAAGAAGTTGTAACAAATATTCGTCGCTTTGTTGACGAGGGAGGCGGATTCATCGGAGTTGGTGAACCGACAGCATATCAGCATCAGGGAAGATTCTTCCAGCTGTCAGATGTACTTGGCGTAGATCGTGAGATGTGTTTCTCACTTAATACAGATAAGTATAATGAATTAGATGCAAACCACTTTATTTTAGAGGATATTGAAGGTAAAATAGATTTTGGTGAGGGAACAAGCCGTGTCTATGCACAGGGCAAGAATTATCAGATCCTTGCAATGGATGGAGAGTACAGCCAGATGGTTGTTAATGAATATGGAAAAGGACATAGCGTATACTTTGCAGGTCTTCCATATTCTCCACAGAACTGTAGAATTCTTCTTCGTGCTATTTACTATGCGGCAGGCATGGAAAAAGAGATGAAGCATTACTATGTAACAAATGTTGATACAGAAGTAACTGTATTCCCGAAGAGTAAGAAGATCGCAGTTATTAATAACTCATCAGAAGCGCGACACACAGATGTATATATCAATGGCAACTGTGTATATGAACTGGATTTAGAGCCAGGCGAGATGCGTTGGGTAGATGATGTTGAATAAAGATAACTTATGAAACGCAAGGGATGCATTTCATATTTTATAAAGCAGTACTTTTAAATGTATAAGGAGGACAAAAACTATGAAAAAGAAAGTATTGAGCGCACTTTTAGTAGCAGCAATGTCAGTATCTGTACTTGCAGGATGCGGAAGCAAAGCTGACAACAACACTGATGCAAAGAATGATGCATCACAGGAAAACACACTGAGCGTATGGTGCTGGGATCCTAACTTCAACGTTTATGCAATGAAACAGGCAGAGGCAATCTACCAGAAAGATCACCCGGATTTCAAACTGGATATTCAGGAAAAAGTATATTCAGATATTGAGACAGCTCTGATCACAGCTGCTGAGGCTGATGATTACAGCACATTACCGGACATCTTCCTGATGCAGGATTATTCCTTCCACAAAAATGTTACAAATTACCCGGGAATCTTTACAGACCTGACAGATTCAGGAATCGCTTTCTCAGACTTCTCTGCAGGAAAGTTAGCTGACTCTACAGTGGACGGAAAGAACTACGGTGTACCATTTGATAACGGTGCTACAATCATGGCAATCCGTAAAGACATGGTTGAGGCAGCTGGTCTTACAGTAGATGACTTCAAAGACACAACATGGTCAGACTTCATCGAAAAAGCTAAAAAAGTAGTTGAGACAAACAATGTTCCAATGCTTACAAGCTCAGGCGGATCTGAGATCATCATCGAGATGCTTCAGTCTGCAGGTGCTTCTCCAATGGTAGACGGAAAAGTTGACTTAGTTAATAACAAAGCTCTTAAGAAAGCAATCGAGACATACAAACAGCTCATCGACGAAGGAATCATGGTTGATTACACTGACTGGGATCAGTACATCGCTTCTATGAACAAGGGAACAGCAGCTGGTGTTATCCAGGGATGCTGGATTATGTCTTCAATTCAGGCAGCTGACGATCAGGCTGGAAAATGGTCTATCGTAAACATGCCTAAACTTGATGATGTTGAGGGTGCTACAAACTACGCAAACTGTGGTGGAGCAAGCTGGGCAGTATCTTCTAACTGCAAGAACACAGACCTTGCATATGACTTCCTTAAGACAACATTCGGCGGAAGCGTAGAGTTATATGATGATCTTCTTCCAAACGCTGGAGCAATCGCAAGTTACTTACCGGCTGCTGAGTCTAAAGTTTACAATGAGACATCTGATTTCTACGCTGGACAGGCTGTATACAAAGACATCGTAGACTTCGCTGGAAAGGTTCCTGGAATCGATTATGGCGCATACTACTCAGATGTTAGAAGTGCATTAACAGATGCAATCACAAATGTTGTTCAGAACGGTGCTGACATTGACAGTGAGATCAAGAACGCTCAGGATACAGTAGAATTTAATATTGGTGAGTAATCATCAAAGATTAAAAACAGAACGTGCCGGGAGTGCAGTATTGCGTTCCCGGTTCTGTTTTAGGAGAAAAATATGGGAAAAAAGAAAACAAAATTGACTTTAGAAAAAAAGTATAATCTTACCGGATGGGCGTTCCTTCTTCCTGCAGCGATTTTAATATTTGTATTTTGTTTTTATCCAATGGCACAGGCAATTATACTTTCCTTTAAAAAGACAGGAGGAGCATTTACAGGGTTATCCAATTATACCCGAGTTTTCCAGGATAAAACATTTCAGCAATGCTTGTTTAATACCTTCTTTTACTTTTTGATCCAGGTGCCGATCATGCTTGTTTTAGCACTGATCTTAGCACAGCTTTTAAATAGTCCGAAGATTAGAGGAAAAGGTATTTTCCGTACTTTGATCTTCCTTCCGTGTGCAACATCACTTGTATCTTACTCCATGATCTTTAAGTCTTTGTTTGCGCCGGACGGAGTTGTGAACAGAGTGCTTACAGGAATTGGATTATCTTCTGTTGACTGGTTCCAGAGTACATGGCCGGCTCGCTGGGTAATCGTTATTGCCCTGATCTGGAGATGGACAGGATACAATATGGTATTCTATCTTGCAGGATTACAGAATATTGATTATTCCGTATATGAAGCAAGTTATATCGATGGAGCAACACCATTTAAACAGTTTATAAAGATTACAATTCCGCTTCTGAAGCCAACAATCCTTATGACAGCAATTATGTCAACTTCAGGAACACTTCAGTTGTTTGATGAGTCTATGAACCTGACAGCAGGTGGACCTGGTAAGTCAACAATGACATTGGCACACTACATCTACAATATTTCCTTTGTAGAGACACCGAAATTTAATTATGCAGCAGCATTGTCTGTATGTATTCTTATAATGGTAGCAATTCTGTCTGCAATTCAGATGAAAGTAGGTGACAAACGTGACTAAATTGAAATCAATAGTTTCTTATGCAGTGTTGATTATTGCAAGCTTTCTGTCTGCATTTCCACTGTATTACATGCTTTGCGGAGCAACGAACTCAAGCATCGATGTTGTAAGAGGTAAACTCTATCCGGGTACTCATCTGATAGAGAACTTTAAGACACTGGTAGGCATGCAGAATCTTGGACTTGCAATGTATAACTCATTCCGAAATGCGATCATCATTACAGTTGTAGCACTGCTTGTGTGTTCAATCGCCGGATATGGATTCGAGATTTATCATGATAAAGGAAAAGATACTTTAATGAGTATTCTGCTCCTTGCAATGATGCTTCCTTTCGTAGCTATTATGATTCCGCTGTTTAAGATGTTTACTTCATGGGGACTGGTTAATACATGGATCGCACTTGCGCTTCCGACAATTTCCACTCCGTTTATGATCATGCTGTTCAGACAGGCAGCTCGTTCATTCCCGCATGATATTATCGAAGCGGCAAGACTTGAGGGATTAAACGAACTTCAGATTTTCTTTAAGATGTTTATCCCTGTTATGAAATCTACTTATGGAGCAGCTATGACTGTAACATTCATGAGTGCGTGGAATAACTACTTATGGCCAACAATTATTTTACAGGACAGCAAGGCGATCACAATGCCGATGCTCGTAGCAAACCTGAAGAGTGGTTATAGCGTTGACTATGGTATGCTCATGCTTGGTGTATTGATTTGTACACTTCCAACAGCAATCATCTTCCTGTGCTTACAGAAGAGTTTTGCAAACGGAATTACAGGAGCGGTAAAATAATGCAGCAGAAATATTGTATAAAACAGGAATGTTTAAGGAAGGCGCAGGGTGCCTTCCTTTTAGCACATAAAATGGGCTTGCTTGAGGATCCTTCTATGGAAGGTCTCGAAGCAAGAAGACAGAACCATAATGAAAAGCTGAAAACGATGGAGCAGGAGAAGAAACTGTTCTATGGACCACGTTACTTTTCAGCACCGGCATATTTGCAGTATGAACTGACACGACTGAAACTGGATTTTGTCCAGCCAAGTGAGGCGGTTCGAAGCACAGGTCTGTGTCCGGATGTCACAGAGCAGGAGAAGAAAGAATTTTACGAAAAAAATACGGATTTATTCGGTCGATATTTTGGAGATCTCTTTACTTACGAAGAAGTAGAACAGATTATTGAAAAAAGATTACGGGAGGATGCATATGACAAGCTTATCGAAGACGTATTACGTGAGTTCGAAGACAGGAAATGATTCGAACGATGGACTGACAAGCGAAAGTGCATTCGCAAGTCTTTTTGCAATCAATCAGAGAAGTCTGCAGCCGGGAGATTATGTATTACTTGAACGTGGGAGCGTCTTTTACGGACAGTATCTTCAGGTAACAGATAGCGGAAGAGAAGATGCACCGATCGTGATCGGAGCTTACGGAGAAGGCGATGCGCCGCGTATTGAGGCTTGTGGGCAGGGAATCTGGTATCAGAATTATGGAGCCCCATTAGATTCACCAACTCATGTATATCGCGGGTATGTATCTTCCGCAGTTCTGCTGTATGATGCAGAATATATCATCGTAGAAGATCTGGAGATCACAAACGAAGCAGACAAAATTATCGGCGAGTACTATTCCCTTGGAGACAAGATGAACCGCACAGGTGTTGCTGTTGTAGCAAAAGACAAAGGTGTACGACACGGTATCACACTGCGTAATCTGCTGATCCATGATGTGAATGGTAATGTATATGATAAGCATATGAATAACGGTGGTATCTATATGACAGCACTTCGTCCGGAGAACGAAGAACTGACCGGAGTAGCACGCTATAAAGATGTCACAGTTGAGGGATGCTTTGTGTATCAGGTGAGCCGTTGGGGAATTGCTGTCGGTTATACTTATGCACATGACAAGTTCCAGGCAGGGAGCAGAGCTTGATGAGGAAATCTTCCTGAAATATGGTCACGAAAATATGCTGATCCGCGATAATTATGTAAAGGCAGCAGGTGGTGACGGCATTACATCGATGTATGCACTTCGTCCACTTGTAGAGCACAATATGGCAGATTCCATCGCCTGTGAGATCAATGATCGGATCTATAGCGAACCGGCAGATCGACTGGGAAAGGTGGCAGCAGCTATCTGGCCTTGGAAGTGTAAGGATGCGTTGTTCCGATATAATGAAGGCGCTGATACAAGACTGAATCAAGACGGTATGGCATATGATGCAGATTCCGGTGACGGAACAATTTATGAGTATAATTACAGCAGACAGAACGAAGGCGGATGTGTGATGTTCTGTTTGCAGGAAGCAATTCATAATACGTTCCGTAACAATGTCAGTTTTGATGACCTTGGAGGAACGATCAGTCCGGCAGAGAACCCGGATGCACTGATCAAAGATAATACTTTCTATGTAAGAAAAGGCGTTCCGTTCGTTCGTAAAAATATGGATGGCGGTAATTATACATTAGAGAATAATCAGATTGTTGATTTGGAAAACTAAAAATTTGATGCTAAAAAAGACTATGAAAAAAACATTTTTTCATGGTCTTTTTTAAATGGAAATAAATAAAAAAGAAATTTCTGTTTAGTTCCGAATTAGACAAAAATGGCATGAAAATCAACTAAAAAAAACGAGCCGAAAAAAAACCAGATTGCTATAATGAAGTTAATGTGGATAAAAAGAATCTATGTGAAGATAAAACAAAAATTCAAATAGGAAGGGCGCAGGATTTATGAAGAATCGAAAGAAGCAATTCCTAAAGCTTGGAATCATTCTATTGGCGATTGCCATTACAGGAATTGTTGCCGGAATCATTCAATATAAAAAGGCAAATCAATTCGATCTTACTGTTGCGGAACACGTGATTAGCAAAGAAGAGTATCTGAACTGTATGAAAGCAGTTGAATATGATACAAAGATACAGATTCAGCAGGAGTATGGCGCTATATATGAAGATGACTTCTGGAAAAAACAGTATGATGGAAAACACGGGTATGAAATTTTGGCGGATAATACAGTAGAAGAGTTGAAACACATTCATGCTGTTTACGATCTTGCAAAAGAACAGGGAGATATCACAGACAGTAGTTATGAAGCACTGGAAAAGCGCTGGAACGATGAAAATACAGAACGTAGTGAGAAGGTAGAAAAAGGCGAAGTGATTTACGGACTTAAAGAATACACTTTTCAGCTTTATCTGGATTATGAAATCAGCACGTTAAAAGAAAAGTACTGTAACGATACCAATCGTGAAGGTATGAAACTGACAGAGGATGAAATACAGGAACACTATCAAAGTCGAGAGTGGATCTTTGGAGACAGCGATGAAAATGCAGACCTTGAGATGGCAAGGATCGCGGTCGAAAGAGAACTGCGTGAGCAGAAGTATGATGATATGATCACGCAGCGTGAAACAGATTCTCAGGTGGCAGGTAACATGGAGAATGTAAACCGAATAACCTTGAAGAATATACAATAATGGAGGGAGAAAAGCTATGAAGAAAAAATGGATGAGTCGTACGCTGGCTCTTGCGCTTGCTGGAACAACAGTTGCATCAATGGTGCCGACAGTTCCGGTTAATGCAAAGGAGTCTGCTGCGACAGGAACAACCTATTACGTTGATTCAAAAGGTGGAAACGACAGTAATGATGGAACTTCTGAAAGCAAGGCATTCAAAACACTTGATAAGGTGAATGGCCTTAACCTTGAGCCGGGAGACACCGTTCTTTTGAAAAAGGGATCTGTATTTGAGGATCAGGCTCTTAAGTTCACAAAAGAGGACAGCGGTACTGCAGAAGCACCGGTAAAAGTATCTACCTATGGAGAGGGAGACAGACCAAAGATCAATACAAATGGTCATGGACAGTGGGAGCTGAATTATGGTACTCCGCTGGATAACCAGAACCATAAATGGAAAGGTACTGTTTCTTCCAGTATTTTAATTGAAGATGCTGAATACCTTGAAATCGAAGGTCTCGAGCTGACCAACGACAGAAAGAGTACAACCGATACCGAAAAAGATAAAGTGTATAATGATGCAAACGCAATGGACAGAACCGGTGTTGCCGGAGTTGCAAAAGATAATGGAACTGTAGATCATATCGTATTAAATGATCTTTATATCCATGATGTAACAGGAAACGTTTATAACAAGCATATGACAAACGGCGGTATCTATTTCATCGTTGCAAAACCAACGAATGAAGGCGAAACCGGAATCGCAAGATACAATGATGTACAGATCAGAAACTGTTCTCTGGATACTGTAAACCGTTGGGGAATTGCAGTTGGATACACCTATCAGTGGAGACAGTTCGAAACAGGTGAACTTCCGGATGCAACAATGGCAAAATATGGTTCCTCCAATGTTGTAATTGAGAACAACTACTTAAATCATGTAGGCGGAGATGCCATCACAACCATGTATCTGGACAGACCATTGATTCAGTACAATGTATCAGAAAATGCAGCTGAACAGATTAATACAACAGACTACTCAAAGAATCAGCCAAGGTTGGATGCAAATGGTAATGTAAACGGTACACAGGACGTTGGAGCAGGACGCGTGGCAGCTGGTATCTGGCCATGGAAATGTAAAAATGCGATTTTCCAGTATAATGAATGTTTTAAAACATTGAATGCCGCAAGTGGTAATGGCGATGGACAGCCTTGGGATGCTGACTATGGTGATGGAACAAACTACCAGTACAACTACAGCCATGGAAATACAGCAAGTACGATCATGTTCTGTGGAGGAAATTCTGTTAACAATACATTCCGTTACAATATCAGTCAGAACGAAGATATGGGACCATTGGACCCGGCAGGTAACTCCGGAAATTGTCAGGTTTACAACAATACGTTCTATATCAAAGAAGGTCTTAATACCATCTGGCACAGAAGTCATGGCAATGGCGGTCCTGTAGATATGGAAAATAATATTTTCTACTTCGCAGGTAATACACAGGCTACAGTAAACAACTGGAATCCTAGCGGAAATAAGACCTTCAGCAACAACTTATATTATAATGTAAAGAATTATCCGAACGATGCAGCGGCTGTAAAAGTAGACGCAGGAACACAGGTGCTTGTGGATGCAGGTTCTGGTCCGGATTCTGTAGCAACAGACAAAGCAGCTAGAAAACACGAAGATCCAACTAAAGAAACAGTATTCGACGGATACAAGCTTGCAGAAAACTCTCCGGCGATCAATGCTGGTAAAGTAGTAGTTGACAGAAATGGTTATACGATCGATCACGACTTCTTCGGACATGCGATTACAGCAGTACCGGAAATCGGAGCAGCAGAAAGTGATGTAGTTGCAAATGCACTTATCCTGAGATCTAACGTATATAAAGTTGATGGAACAAACGTAAGTGAGCTTCCGAAGAATACGACAGTAGATGCATTTCTTAAAAATATCATCGTAGATACAGGCGTCAACGTTACTGTTAAAGACGGTGAGAAAGTACTTGAAGGAACAGATGTTGTAAAGGGAGGAGCAACAATTGTTCTTTCATATGAAGGAAAAGAAGATGTAACTTATACAGTCGTTGCAAGTTCTGATAAAGAACTGAAAGCTTCTTACTATGAAGTGAGAGAAACAGGGGTACAAGTTCCTTACACAGAGAAAAATCCGACAACAGTAAAGGAATTGAAGGCGAGTCTTACGGTAGCTGATACAGCAACTATCACTGTATTAAATGCTGAAAAAGAACTGGCAGATAAGGATGCAGTAGCAGATGGAATGACACTTCGTATCACAGCGGAAGATGGAACTACGAATGACTATGCGATCAAGCAGAAAAATGAATACAACTGGACGAAGGATTTTATAAACGGACAGCAGGGAAATGTCTGGTTCGGACAGATGAAGGACGGATCCGGTGACTGGGCGAATATGACATCTGTTGATAAAGATGGCTGGCCAAACTGGGCTACTCATACATATTATGGACCTGGTATTGATGATGATCAGCATGTAACTACAGCAAGCAGTCCAGACAAACACGGTTTACTTTCTGCACCGCCAAGCACAAATATCTCAACAGCTATGGCATACAGAGTACCGAAGAGCGGAACAGTATCATTCAAAGTCAGAGATAATGAGCCATATCTTCGTCAGACTGGAAACGCAGGCGGAACAGTTACCTTAAGCCTCTATGTAAATGGAACAGAGAAGAAGAACTTGACACTTACAACCAGTAAAAAGAAAGAAGGAAACTGGGAAAAGGCAGAAGAAATCGAAGTGACTCGGGGTGACATCATCCGTGTAGTAGCAAAATGTAACGGAAACCCAAGCAAACCATCTGCTCATATTACACCGATTATTACTTACGTAGATAAAGCAGCTGCAGATAAAGAAACTCCAACAGTTCCGGCAGATGTGAAAGCATCCGAGATTGCTCATACAGGAGCAAAGCTCACTTGGACAGCATCTAAAGATAACGTAGAAGTAGCCGGATACAATGTATACCTGAACAATGAGAAAGTAAATGATGAACTTATCACAGGAACAGAGTATGATCTGGCAGCCCTTACAGCAAATACTGAGTACAACGTAACAGTAACAGCAGTGGATGCTGCAGGAAATGAGTCTGAAAAATCAGAAGCAGCGACATTTACAACACTGAAGGAAGCAGACCTTACAGAACTTACAGCAACGATTGCTGAGGCAGAAAAAATTCTTAAAGCAGAAGATAAAGATAAATATTCTGCAGCAGCTCTTGTAGAACTTCAGGAACTTGTGAATGCAGGAAAGCTGTTGACAGCAACATCTACTCAGGAAGCTGTAGATAAGAAGAAAGATGAAATCACAGCAAAACTTGCTGATATTCAGACACAGTTTACAATCACAGCAACAGCAGGTGAAGGCGGAAAGATTGCACCGGAAGCCACAACAACAGTTTATAAGGGAACATCCAAAGTATTCACGATCACTCCTGACAAGGGATACCATATTGAAAGTATTACAGTGGACGGAAAAAATGTAGAAACTATTGCAACAGAGTATGCTTTCGAAGACATTGTTGCAAATCATACGATTGAAGTAACATTTGCAAAAGATGAGCTTACAATTGCGAAAGAAAATCTGTTAGCAACAATTAATACAGCAAACAAAAAACTTGCAGAGACAGAGCAATACACACCGTCATCTTTGAAAGATCTTGAAGATGCAGTCAAAGCTGCGCAGGCTATTTACGACGATCCAGATGCTGATCAGGATAAAGTAGATGAAGCAAAGAAAAATGTAGAAGATAAGATGAAAGCTCTGAAAGAGAAAGCAAAGAAAGATGCTCTGAAGCTTGCAATTACAGCAGCAGAAGGCGATGCCGCATTAGTTGACAAATACACAGAAGAGTCTATCGAGAAGCTTCAGAAAGCAATCGATGAAGCAAAAGAAGTATTAGCTGATGAGAATGCATCACAGGAAAAAGTAGACGCAGCAGAGAAAGCAGTCAAAGCAGCACAGAAGGCTCTTGTTGAGAAAGAGACACCGAAGCCGGAGGCACCTGTTAAGAAGGATGAACTGAAAGCTGCTGTAGAAGATGCAACAAAGGTTGTAGGAGATACAGAGCAGTATACAGAAGAGTCCCTTGCAGCACTTCAGGCAGCAATCGATGAAGCGAATGCAGTACTGGATAATCCAGAAGCAACACAGGCAGAGATCGATGCAGCAGTGAAAGCAGTCAAAGAAGCAAAAGCAGCTCTGAAAGTAAAAGAAGATAAGAAAGACGACAAGAAGGATGATGATAAGAAAGATGACAATAAGAAGGATGACAGCAATAACGGAACATTCAACAATGGTTCATCTAACAACGGATCATCCAATGCAGGATCTACTAATACTGGATCAGGCAACAAAGGTACTACAAGTACTGGAAACAATACATCAAATGCAGTGAAGACTGGAGATACAACAAATGTAGTAACATGGTTGTTCGCTTTAGCAGCATCGGCAGCTGCAGGACTTGGTGTAGTAAAACGTAAAAAAGAGGATTAAGAAACACTTAACCTTGGCTTTATAAAAGGAAAAAATTAGTTCAAACAGGCGGGAGTCAGGAAGTCCTGATTCCTGCCCGTATGAATAATGAGGAGGAACAAAATGAAGAAAAAGACCGTATCAATGTTTATGGGCCTTGTTCTTGGAGTGACAACTGTATTTAGTTCAATTGGACCGGCAGTTGTCACTGTATCAGCTGCTGAAAGCGGAGTGACAGATTCTGAGTGTACAAAGACAGGTACAGCAGAACCAGAATCAGATAAAGTTGTACCAGATGCGAATCAGTATAAATATCAGAAAGATGAACTGGCAGCATTCTGCCACTTTGGTCCGAATACGTTCAATGAAATTGAGTGGGGAGAGCATTACGGAGATAAAAAACCGAGTGAAATCTTTACATTGAAAGATAACTTTGATGCAGACACACTCGTACGTACATTAAAGAATGCAGGATTCAAGAAACTCATTATAACAGCGAAGCATCATGATGGTTTCTGTATCTGGCCGAGTGCATATACAGACTATGATGCAGAGGCAGCAGGGTATAAAGGAGATATTCTTGAGGAGATATCTACTGCGTGTACAAACTATGATATGGACATGGGACTTTACCTGTCTCCATGGGATATTCATGAGCCATCTTACGGATATTATGATGCCAATGGAAAACCGACAACCAAGGAAAATGACGTTTTGGATTATAACGAATACTATAATAATCAGTTAGAAGAAATTCTTGGAAATTCAAAGTACGGCAATAACGGACATTTTGTTGAAGTATGGATGGATGGAGCCAAAGGAAGCGGTGCTAATGCACAGGACTATGAGTTTACAAAATGGTTTGATACAATCCAGACACATCAGGGAAAAAAGGCAGGCAATGATGCTGACTGTATGTTATTCGGAGCTCAGGCATATACAACCGTTCGCTGGATTGGAAATGAAGACGGTGTAGCTTTTGAGGATACCTGGGCAAAGTCAAATGTCAATTATGACAATAATACTATTGACAGCAATGGAAGTACACCTTATTCCAAAGGATATGAAAATGGTAATAAATGGACAGTTCCGGAGTGTGACGGACGTATTACATCCGGATGGTTCTGGGGAACTCAAAAGAAGACTCCGAAGACAATTACACAGCTTGCTAACATGTACTTTGATTCTGTAGGACATAATGCAACCATGCTTCTGAATGTACCGCCGAATAACCAAGGTACAGTGGATCAGCCGATTCTGAATAGAATAGAGGAATTTGGTCAGAATGTGGAAGAGTCTTTCAGAACCAATCTGGCAAAAGCAGAAGGAACCACAATTGTAGCATCTGATGTTCGTGGCAATGATGCGAAATTTAAACCGGGCAATGTGGTAGACAGTGACGATTCTACTTACTGGACAACAAATGATGGTAAAACAAGCGGAAGTCTTACTATTAAGTGGAATACAGCGAAAAAGTTTGATGTGGTTTCATTCGAAGAAGCAATTCAGAAAGGACAGCACATCAACAGCTATAAAGTTGAGTACAAAGCGTCTGACGATGCACAGTGGCAGACACTGAAAAGCGGAAAAACTGTTGGTGCAAAGAGACTGGTTAGAACAGCTCCGGTATCAGCAACTCAGGTGAAGATTACAGTAGGAACATCAGACGGAAAAGTACCGATGTTGAGTGAAGTTGGTGTATACAAAGCAAGCGAAGGATTCCAGCTGGCAGGAGCAGCGCCGGAAGGCATGGATACAACAAGTGTTAATGAGACAAGTAAGTTTACATTTAGCTCCACAGGATGGAATCCTCAGACAGGAAGCCAGTACATCAACGGACAGAATACATGGTCCAATAAAGCAGGTGCAGAGTTTACTTACAAATTTAGCGGAACAAAAGTATATCTGATGGGTACAACAGATCCAGGTCATGGACAAGCGGATGTTTATATTGATGGTAAGCTAGTAGAAACAATTAATACACATGCAGAAAGCAGATCCACAGGAGCAAAAATCTTCGAATCTGAAGATTTAGAGGATAAAGAGCATACATTAAAACTTGTAGCAAAGACAAATGCTGCAATCGGTGTAGAAGCGGCTTACGTAATCAACAATGGTGGCGTAGGAATGATCGAACTTGAGAATTCTGCATACACAATGAATGAAGACTCCTCATTGGATGTAAAAATCAAACGTGTAGGTGGAACAAAAGGAACCATCACAGCTAAGATCCAGCCAAACCCAGGAAGTGCAATCCAGGATGACTTTAATACCGAGTTCTCGCCAAACGTTACATTAGAGGATGGCGTATCAGAAAAAATTGTTAAAGTAGCAGAGACAAGACGAAATACCAATATAACTGGTGACCGTGTATTCTCAATTGAGCTGACAGAAAAAAAACCGGAGAATGCAATCATTGGATTTAATGGTTCTGCAAGAATCACAATCAAAGATGCAGATGGAATTACAAAAGATAAACTTCAGACATTGGTTACGAATTCAGCGGCGTTGGAAGAACATCTTTATTCAGAAGGATGGGACGCATTTGCTAAAGCACTGAAGACAGCTCAGGAAGTAGTGGAAAATGAGAGTGCAACAGATGCAACAATCAGAAGCGCATACACAGAACTGGAAAGTGCAAAAAATGCATTAGTAGCACGTGAAAAATATACAGAAGCAGACAGATTCAACTTCTTATGGAAAACAGGAACAAGTGCTAAGCTGGAAGCGGAATTTGCGACAGAGTTAAATAATAGCAATGATTCAGATTCTGATCCGAATTGGCCGATGAAGATTGCAGATAATAGCGATGCAAGTAATGGAAAATTTGTCACAGATATGGCATTCAAAGATGTTTTGAAATATGCTTATCATGCAGACAAAGCAGGCACCTATCATGTGGTTATGAGATATCGCAGTGGATCCGCTGAAAATGCGAAAAATGGTATCAAGATTACAGAAGCAGAAGGAAAGATCGCAGAGAAAACAGTTGTAGTTGATCCGACAAAGAATAACGGAAGCGTTGTTTTTGGAACTGTAGAATTTGATATTGAAGTAACAACACCTGGAGATGGAATGATCTCTATTACAGCACCGGATACCAATAAAGGTCCTGGAATCGACTACTTCATCATTAGCCCGAAGAGTGTTAAATTAGAAAAATTTGCCATCACAGCTACAGCCGGCGAAGGTGGAACTATCACAGCTGAGAGTCTTACAGAAGGCAAAGTAGACGTAACAGAAGGCGAAAGCGCAACATTTACAATTACTCCGAATTCAGGATATGAAATCGCAGATGTAAAAGTTGATGGAAATTCCGTAGGAAAGAAAACTTCTTACACATTTAGTGATGTGGATAAAGCACATAAAATTGAGGCAACATTTGCATTTGCAAATTATACAGCAGAAAATCCATTTAAATTCCCAGAAACAAAGGGAGTAACAAGTACACTGGAAGCAGAACATGCTACAGAATTGATTAATAGTAATGATTCAGATTCTGATCCGAACTGGCCGCTTGCAATTACTTCTGAGGGCTGGGCAAGTAATGGAAAATTCCTGAACTGTATGGCATACAAAGATTATGCTAAGTACGCTTATACAGCAAACGTTCCTGGAATTTATAAAGTAACAGGTACTTATCGTGCAGGCGCATTAAATAAACTGGCATTTTCTGAGGAAGGAAGTAAGATTGAGGCAGCGCAGGTAGAATGTCCGTCAACAAAAGAAGGTAACAACTTAACTGTGAAGACATTCGAACTTAACATTGAAGTAAAAACTGCTGGAGCAGGAACTTTGGTTCTTACAGCACCGGATGAAAACAAAGCTCCACAGCTTGATAAACTGGATATTCAATTGATAAGAACTGCAAGTGAAGCAGACCTTACAGAACTTACAGCAACGATTGCTGAGGCAGAAAAAATTCTTA
>OIXW01000081.1_pt1 | contig 25481 bp, 24 predicted proteins | sample 1587951 | NCBI WGS metagenome assembly OIXW01 (sample SAMN03283239) | human gut metagenome | biome: human-associated habitat; material: feces | host: Homo sapiens | place: Peru | collected 2012
CATAAAAGACAGCCGATTTCTCGACTGTCCCTTGGTTAGATATATATCTTAGTTATACTATGATACTTTCTTTTTCTTTAGTAATGCGAGTAATGCAATACCACTCACTGCAAGTAATGCAATCACTGCAGATACGTTTGTAGAATCGCCTGTCTTAGGAGTTACTGTAGTTGTTTTATCGTTATTCTTGCTTGGAGCAGGAGTTTTTTCTTTCACTGTAACCTTAATAGTCTTTGTGCAAGATGCGCCTTTACTATCTGTTACTTTGTAAGTAACTTCGTATACGCCAGGCTTAGATGGATCAACTGTATTCTTTAAGATTTCAATCTTATCAGTTAAGTTACCATCTTCTTTATCCTTTGCAGTAACGCCATCTTTTGGATCAAACTTATCACCGACTGTGATTTCCTTATCAGTTACATCAATAGTTGGTGCTTCATTAAGAGTTTCAATCTTAGGATTTACAGTAACTGTAATAGTCTTAGTGCGAGATGCGCCTTTACTATCTGTTACTTTGTAAGTTACTTCGTACTTACCAGCCTTAGTAGTATCTACTTCATTCTTTAATACTTCAATCTTATCAGTTAGATCTCCATCTTCCACGTCTTCTGCTGTAACATCAGCCTTAGGATCAAATGTATCACCAACTGTGATTGTCTTATCTTCAGCCTTGATAGTAGGGATTGCATTTAATACTTCCATCTTTGGATTTACAGTAACTGTAATAGTCTTAGTATATGATGCACCCTTGCTGTCTGTCACCTTGTAAGTTACTTCGTACTTACCAGGTTTAGTTGTATCTACTTCATTATTTAAGATTTCAATCTTATCAGTTAAGTTTCCATCTTCAGCGTCTGTTGCAGTTACATCAGCCATAGGATCAAATGCATCACCAACTGTAAGAGTCTTATCTTCGGCTTCAATGATTGGTGCTGCATTTAGAGGTTCCATCTTTGGATTTACTGTAACCTTGATAGTCTTAACATGAGATGCGCCACCGCTATCTGTTACCTTGTAAGTTACTTCATACTTGCCAGGTTTAGTTGTATCTACTTCATTCTCTAAGATTTCAATCTTATCAGTGATATCTCCATCTTCTTCGTCTTCAGCAGTTACATCAGCTAATGGATCAAATTCATCGCCAACTGTAAGAGTCTTATCTGTTGCCTGAATCACTGGACATGCATTAAGATCTGCAGCCTTTGGATTAACAGTAACCTTAATTGTAGTTGTATAAGATGCGCCTTGAGTGTCTGTTACCTTGTATGTAACATCATAAATACCAGGTTCATTAACATTGACATCATTCTTTAAGATTTCAATCTTATTAGTGATATCTCCATCTTCTTCATCTGTTGCAGTTACATCAGCTCTTGGATTAAATTCATCACCCACTTCAATTGTCTTATCAGTGGCTTTAATCACTGGTGCTACATTCATTGGTACCCAGTTCATAACCCAAGTTGCATTGTAAGTGATATTATTTGTAACCTTTTCTTCAACTGCAGGTGACCATCCAGTGAATGTATAACCTGCTCTTGTAGGTGTTTCACCAAAATGAGGTGTTGCTGTACCTACTACTAAATCAGAAAATACCTTATCTTCAAATACGACTTCACCATCAACGCCATCAGTATAAGTAACTGTATAACGTGTCTTAATTCCTTTTGCACCTGGAATTGGGAATTTAACTTTACTTCCATCAGGCATAGCAATATATGTTTCACCATTTAATGGATAAAGTTTTCCTTCTTTAAAATCAGGATGATCAGCATCTAATGTAACAAAGTATTCTAACTCATAAGTATAATAAGTCTGAGTACCTTCTGTTGTAGTCGTTGCATTTGCAAGTTTCCACTTAAAGCCACTTGCATCCGGCTGTACAGATGGAGGTAATTGACTTACTGATACAAATGGAGCTGCTCCATCAAATACTTCTAGGTCTTTACCAGTAATACCAGTTGTAACACTTTCAGAAATAGCCTTAAATACTTTAGTTAAGTCATCAGTTTCACTTGAATCATATGCTTTATCACGACTTGTTGCGATACTGCCTTTTAAGAATTCAGAAACTGTAGGGCCATCTCTATATGTTATATCTCTGGCTGCGCCATAACACACTGTATAAACTGTAGATTGGTCTTTGAGAAGCTTAGCATCTGCAGATGTTGCTTCAACATTTTTTTCAGAACACTCTTGACCATTACCATATACATGGTATGTTATGCCACCAATTTCGATGTGTGTATGTAAAAAAGACCAAAATTCATCATCACAAGTTCCTAAATAGTAAGTTGGTTTTCCATCAGTTAATACTACTGTATTTCTGTTGGCTTTTTGAATTTCTTTCACGTCATCTTTTAAGAATAAAGATGTAGCTTGTTTAATACCAGCATCTAGGTTTGTTCCACCACGAGCTTTTAGATTGTTAATTGCTTCAAATGCTTTGTTTTTACCTTTAGTAGAAGAAACATCAGTCCAATTTAACGGTATTTTAACATCAGTTGCAAAATCAACAACCGCAAGATAACGTCCAACATTTTCTTTATCGCCAGCATATGACTTCACAAACTCTTTTGCTGCTGCTCTTAAATTTCTAATACGGTTACCATCCATACTATTTGAAGTATCAACTACAAGAACTGTAGCTGACTTCTTGGTAAAAGTTTCAACATTCTGTTTAGTAACAACCTTTAATTTCATCCTATAAGTGTTGTTACCAAGTGCTTCAGCTGTTTTATCAACTGAATGAATACCTTCTGGCAGGGTCTGATCTAATTCACCTTGAACCCACTGACCAGAATCGTTATAATAACCGTTCGTCACTGCGTTATCAGCATTCGCATTTATAGGTGCTAATGAGACACTCATCATCAATGCTACTGCATAACTCGTGAATTTCTTGACATTCATAGTTCTTTCCCCTTTCTTCAATTTTTAATTATTCGTTTACAATTGTATAAACACAATCGCATGAAGGGCACTTTTTAATATCTGACAATCTAGATAGTTTGTTATTAGCAAAAATAAGTTATTCTATAACATTCATATCATAAGTTTTATATTTATGTTTTCGCATCTCACCAGTTAAAGTATTTATCATTTTAAATAAATATGTTTTAAAAATCTTAATCTCATTATCTTAGTCATTCATATTAAATTTAAAATGTTCCTCTTTAACCTTTAGAGCTTTTTTGCCACTTTATCATATCAATAATTATAGAAATAAGAGAGCATAGTAATATATGATTCAGCTGTGCACTTATGCAATTGATAACACAATCATTAGCAAACAATCACATACAATAGACGATTAAAAAAAATTTATTCCTCCTTCCTTTATATACCATTTCTAAAATTATACTTTTTTAATTGCCTATTACTATCTACAAATATAGTAGACGATAGCGGTTACATTTTCAATCCTAATTACCCTATAAACTGTACCATATTTAGGAATTTGTGACATGTAATAATTAAATGTGAGGTTATTTTGTTGGAATAATACAAATATGTAAGTGCATTCGCTTACATATAGTATTTACATAATACTGTATTTGTAAGTGTTTAAGGATAGAACCACAATGAACGACATGAATAACATGTCGTATTGGACTACTTTGTTATGGATGTTCCAATGATACAAAAAAAGTAACAGTGCAAGATACATTTTGTATTTCTTGCCTGCCACTTTTTTCTTGACTCCTACACTTTATCTTTAATTATCTTCTCTACTTCAATAATACGTCTACCAATTCTTTTTGATTCTATTTCTTTGTATGCTTCCAAACAAGGAATGAATGCTTTGTTACCTTCTTCCTCAATAATATCAAGTATACGTAAAATAACCTTTCTATTTACTTTGATCAGCTTATAAATGACACGCGGATCATTTTCTTTTACATCCAAGCAGAATTGTTGATATAATTCCTGAGCAAATGTTTCTTTCTCTATTGCCCATCCTTCATCAGAAAATACTAATAAAGGGAGACGTCCATCATATTTAATTCGAAGATAATCCTCATCAATCATCCAATCAATATAATGCATAATATCAGCTAATTTCATATCATGATAATAGCCATAAGCAGGACACTCATTTAGTTTAAGTTCTAGTACCTTCTTATCCTTAGAACCTTTTAATATCTTAGCAAGCATATTTCTTCCTGCTTTCATAATACACATATCAGCTGCTCTTAAGATCATCTTGATATCTTCTGGAGATAATTCTTTTACATTACCTGTATCAAGAACGACAGGTATTCTATTAACTCTTCTACTCATTGGTTATTTCCTCGCTTTCATATATAAATTTTAATACCACTCTGTTTATCATTCAACATAAAAGCTCTGTAAAGAGAATTACGATACAATTATCATATGCTTTGCACAAAGTCCATTTATCATTACAGGGAGCAGAAGTTAATTGTCATTTTTGAGATAACCATTTTGTTTACATATCATTCTAAATTAATTGTAAATTTCAAGATTGTATTCTTATATCACATTGCCTATAATAAAGTAGAAAATAGGAGATATCAGTATGCCCACTTCAAGTATTACTCATAATTTTGTTATATCAAAGCCAGATAGTGTAAAGCGTTTTGTAGATGCAATTGATGAAGCCGAGCGTGACCGCACACCTAAACAGACACTTCCTGGACGTCAGTTAACAAACCCACAGGAAATTTTAGCTTTAATGGCTAAAATGAAGAAACAACATGACTGATAAATAATTAAAACTTCTAAAAAATAGGTATTTCACTATCTCTTAGAAGTTTTTCTCATAACCAAATTTAATTGTATGTCTTCTTCTAATCGTTTAAAAGTTTCTTCAACAGAAATAGAATCATTATTTTTAGCATAGTTTAAGTCAATATTCATTATCTGATCAAATTCTACTTTTTCTAATATATAAAGCCCCCTACATAGGAGGCTTCACTTTACTTTTTATTTATACAACAACCACAAGGCATATCTGCTACTTCACCAATAGAAGGGTCTAGTGCATAGACTTCTTCTAGAGATACAATTCTTGCATCATCTGTAGTGTGTTCTTTACCACATAAGAATTGCCACATACCATCCTCATCATGAGAGATGTAAGCAATAGGTTCTTCTTTATTAAGTACATGACTGCATACTATACATGCAGTATGAGGATCATCATCAAATGGGAACATATTATTTACTTAACAACAAAATATTTTCGATATGGGGAGTATGCGGGAACATATCTACTGGCTGTACGTCCATTGGTTTATAACCCTTTTCTACCAAATATGTTAAATCTCTTGCTTGTGTGGCTACATTACATGAGATATAGACAATACGTTCAGGAGAGAGTGTAGTTAATCTTTCTAGGAATTCAGTAGAACATCCTTTTCTAGGTGGATCTACCATAACACAATCTACCTTTTCATTTCTTTCTACAAACTCAGTCATGAAATGACCTGCATCATCACATACAAATTCAGCATTTGTAATACTGTTTCTTTCAGCATTCTCTTTTGCATCCACAATAGCCTGTGGAACGACTTCTACACCATAAACCTTCTTAACATGTTTTGCGAGAGTTAAAGAAATAGTCCCAATACCACAATAAGCATCAATAACTACATCAGTTGGTTTAAATCTCGCATATTCGATTGCTTTAGAATAAAGTACTTCTACCTGTCTAGGGTTGATCTGATAGAAAGACTTCATAGAAATCTTATATGTATTACCTAGAAGTGTATCTTCAATATACCCTTCACCATATAATACCTTTTCTTCTTCACCTAATATCACGTTATCATGACGTGGATTGATATTCTGAATAATCGTACGGATTTCTGGATATTCATGAGTGAGAGTATCAATGATTTCATGAATATGTGGTATTTTCTTCTTATATGAGATAAATACAACCATAGCCTCATTCTTATGATAGCTTGTCTTAGTTAATACATGTTTGATGTTACCTGATTTAGTGAGTTTATCATAAGGCTGGATATGATATTCTTCAAATAATTCTTTAATACGTTTAATGACCTTATTAGAGAATTCATTCTGAATAAGACAGTAATCGTTATTAATGATATCGTTTGTACGTGCTTTATAGAATCCAGAGACAATATGTCCATCCTGCATTCCAAAAGGAACCTGTACCTTATTACGATAATGATAAGGGTTTTGATCCATTAAACAATCATTGACTTTTAAATCCTGATGGGCAATCTTTAAGAATGTTTCTTTCACTCTATGAGTCTTAAAAGACTGTTGTTCTTTATCTGACATATGCATTAATGAACAGCCACCACACTGCTTAAAACAGTCACATTTAGGTTCTATACGTTCTTGTGATGGTGTTTTTAATTCTACTACTCTTCCTACACAATAGCTCTTAAGCACCTTAATAATCTCTATTTGAGCTACTTCATGAAGTAATAGGTTCTTCACAAAGATAGTTGTATTATCATGCTTGACTACACCTAAACCATCATGTGTATAATCGATACATTCACCTATAAATTGATCTCTCTTATTCATATATATCCTCCTCGTTAAAAAAAAGCGATTAGAAATCGCTTTTCATTTTATTGCATTGTTGCTTTCGCTTTATTTGTTGTTTCCTGATCCTTAACTGATGCAAGAGTAAATCCGATATCATCTTTACCTGCCTGTTTTGTACCATACATTGGGAAATCAGTATCGTTACCACCTGTTAAATAAAGGTTCACTTCATACTGTTTTACACCATTATGCTTATTAAGTAGTTCTGTATAAGAAGAACCTTCATAAGCTGACTGGCCACCTTTAGAATCAAGGATTTTTACAACTTCCTTTGAAACTTCTTGGGCAGTCTTGACAGATGTTCCATTGTTGAATTCAATATCAATCTTGAACTGCTTACATGCTGTTTCAATATTCATAGATGCAATAGAACTATATTTAGATTTAGCTTCGTTGACTGTATCATCTAAGACACTCTTTTGAACTGTGACAAGTCCTTCACAACGATCACCATATATAGCTCCTTCATCCTTTAAAGCACTATATAAATATATACCGAATGCAAGTACAAGTACCGCAACGATTCCAAGCACAATATATCTCGTTTTAATTTTCTTTTTTGATTTCTTAGAAGGTGTCATTCCCATTTCTTTAGGAGTAGGCTTCTTTTCAGCCTTCTTCTTAGGTGTCTGGATTGCTACATCTTCTTCATCATCAAAATGAAATCTTTCTTTGGACACATTAATCACCTACTTTACCCTTCTATTTTACCAAAGAAATAAAGTAAAGTATAGTTATTTAATTCTTTCTTTAAGAAGTTCAACAAGTAGCTTATTAACCATACCTGGGTTAGCCTGACCTCTAGACTTCTTCATAACCTGTCCTACTAAGAATCCAACAGCTCTATCTTTACCATTTGCATAGTCTTCAATAGACTGTGGGTTCGCATCTAATACTTCATTGGCCATAGTCTTTAATGCGTTAGGATCAGAAATCTGTTTCATACCCTTTTCTTCAATGATCTTTTCAGGATCCTTGTTTTCTGTCATCATTGGTTCAAAGACTTTCTTAGCCTGTTTAGAAGAGATTGTACCATCTTCAATGAAGTTGATTAACTTAGCAAGATATTCTGGATTTAATTCAATATCATCATAAGACTGGTTGTTCTTATTTAAGAAAGCAAGTACATCACCTAATAACCAGTTAGAGGCATTCTTATAGTTCTTAGTATATTTGATAACTTCATTGAAGTAATCAGACATAGACTTAGTAGAAACAAGAATCTTCGCATCTACCTTAGGAATACCATATTCTTCTTCGTAATGTTTTTCTCTTTCTCCAGCCATCATAGGTAATTCATCTTTGATTTGTTCTACCCATGCATGATCTAATCTAATAGGTAAGATATTTGGTTCAGTATAGTACTTATAGTCTACAGCATCCCCTTTAGAACGCATGACTGTAGTGACTTTTTCTACTTCATCATATCTTCTTGTTTCCTGAAGAACTTCTCCGCCAGATTCAATGACTTCCTGCTGACGTCCTGCTTCATAATCGATAGCTTTCTGTACGTTGCTGATAGAGTTCAAGTTCTTGATTTCTGTACGTGTACCAAATGCTTCCTGACCAAATGGACGGATAGACACGTTAACGTCACAACGCATAGAACCTTCTTCAAGCTTTGCATCAGATACTTCTGTATATAAGAATACCTGTCTTAATGCTTCAAGATAAGCACTTGCTTCTTTTCCTGAACGGATACAAGGCTTAGTAACGATTTCGATTAGTGGAATACCAGCACGGTTGTAGTCGATTAATGAGTAATCTGTTAAATGAAGCTGTTTAGCTGTATCTTCTTCCATATGTAATCTTTCGATATCGATACGCTTTTCTTCTCCATCGACTTCAATCATTAAATAACCATTACGTCCGATAGGTCTTTTATCCTGAGTGATCTGGAAACCTTTAGGAAGGTCAGAATAATAGTAATTCTTACGGTCAAAGCATAGTAATTCATCAATTTCCATATGTAGTGCATGGCATACACGAATCGCGAATTCTACACCTCTTTTATTTAAACATGGTAATGTACCTGTCATACCCATGTCTACTTCGTTGATCATTGTATTTGGATCTTCACCAAATGTAACAGGTGAAGCAGAGAACATCTTTGAATTAGTCTTTAATTCGCAATGTACTTCTAGCCCGATGACTCTTTCGTAATCCATCTTTAGTCCTCCCTCTTATACTGGTTCTTGAATCCTAATGCTTCTTCTAATGCATAAGCACAATTCAAGACAGTCTGTTCTTCAAAAATACGTCCTGAGATATTAACAGCCACTGGCATATTATCTACAAATCCTGAAGGAATAGAGATAGATGGTGTACCTGCAAAGTTTGCAAGACATAACCAGTTTTCAAGAATAATATATTCATCGCTTAAGTAATCTTCAGCTGCTTCATCAATTAAAGGTGCAACACCTCCACCATTAGGTGCAATGATGATATCGTAGTTTTCATAGATCTTATTTAATTCATCTACTACAAGTCTTCTTACTCTCTGTGCTTTTCTGAACATCTTTTCCTGATTTTCTGTCGCAAGAGCTAAGTTACCAAGAATGAATCTTCTCTTAATATGATCACCAAAACCATCTGTACGAGAATTGATCATGACATCATCAGGTGTATCTCCCTGCTGTCTATCACCATACTTGATACCATCTAAGCATGAATGGTTACTTGTTGCTTCTGAGTTCGCAAGAATAGTATATGTTGGAAGTAAAGTCTTCATAAGCTTCTTATCCATTTCAACATCTTCAACTGTTGCACCAAGAGACTTTAATATTTCAACAACATTGTCAAAAGTCTTCTTTACTTCTTCATTTCTTACTTCATTAGACACTGTAGTTAATACACCGATTTTTAAGTTAGAGATATCAGTTGTTAAGTTTTCTAAGTAATGTGGTACTTCTCTATTTGATGAAGTCATATCACGGTTATCTCTTCCAGCTAATGCTTCAGTGACAATCGCCATATCACGTACGTTTCTAGTAAATGCACCAACATGGTCTAAAGAAGATGCATAAGGAATAACACCATAACGAGAGATTCTACCCCAAGTTGGCTTAAAACCAACAATACCACAGAATCCTGCAGGTTTTCTAATAGAGTCACCTGTATCACTACCTAATGCGAATGGAATAAGTCCACTTGCGACTAGTGCTGCAGATCCCCCTGATGAACCACCAGAAATACGTCTTGTATCCCAAGGGTTATGTACTGGACCAGTTAAAGCTGATTTATTTGTACCACCCATTGCTAGTTCATCCATAGAAGCCTTACCGACTAAACCAACACCATGCTTATTTAACAAATCAACAACATGTGCATTAAATACTGGCACATAATCAGCTAACATCTTACTAGATGCAGTTGTTTTAATACCTTTTGTGTTATAGTTATCCTTTAAAACATAAGGAATATGTGATAAAAGATCATCAGTCATAGGTGCTTCAATAGCCTTATTAGCTTCTTCTTCGGTAATAGTTACAAAGGCATTGAGTCTTTCCTGCTGTTTCTTTGCTTCTTCAAATAATTCTTTATAATATTCTTTTACATCTAGCTCTCCACTTTTGAAAAGCTCATGTAATTCTTCAATAGTATGTGTCACCATTATCCTACCACCTTTGGAACTCTGATCTGATTACGCTGTACAGTCTTGCAGTTCTTTAATGCATCTTCTGTACTGATCACATGATTAGGTTCGTCCTCTCTTAAGAATGTTGTTTCAACCACATAAGGGAATGCTAGAGGTTCTACACCTTCAGTATCAATTTCATCAAGTGCCTGTACATGGCTCATGAATACTTCATACTGTTCTCTTAATGCTGGCATTTCTTCGTCAGTGATGTTGAACATGGTTTTTCTTCCTAGTTTTTTCAACATTAAATCTGTATCGTCCATAATTGACCTCCTACTGTTCTAATATAGATGTCTTTGCATCTTCACCTTTTTGTTTAATAATCACAGCCATCAATTCATCCTGTGAATACACTAGAACCTTAATATTAAAGTCCTGTGTGAATTTACTATTAATGTTATCAGCAATCACTGAAGTCAGATATAGTAATTCTGTATATGTCTTGATATTCAAGTGTGCTGTGATTTTCATTGTCTGGATTGTATCGTTGATATAGTTGGCCTGACCAACTAAACCAGCGGCTTCTGTAGAAGCTTTCTTCAAGTTAGACTTGATTGTCGCAAATTCTGATGCAGTGGCTGGGTCTAGCTTAGTTGCACGAGTGCTTGTAAAGTATACATTTTCATGATTGACTTTCTTTAAAGTACCTGTACTGCCACCTTCACAGAATGCTTCATAAATATAATTACCATTTGTTTCTGATATTTCATTATTATTGGCACGATAAATACCAACTAATACAGGAACATCTGCCAGTTTTTTCTTCTTAGAACGGATATACTTATATGTTTTCTTAACACACTGCTGTGCATAGCTTCTTAACTTTTCATCACTTAAAGTGACTGCAGGAGAAGAAAGCTTTCCATCAATCTGTTCCTTAGGATCTAGAATAATCGCAACAGAAATACCTTTAAGTGTATAGCTAGAACCACTCTTCTTATAGTAATCCTGTTCAGTGATATTAGATACAAGAACAGGACTCTGTAAGCCTTCATATGTCTTGCCGCTTTCTATCTGTAATGTATCAGGATATTTCTTATCTTCTTCTTTAGTTCCTGCAGAATCTCTTTTTAATAGATTATTGTAATCTGTTGGTGTGAGTTCTAACCCTTCTGATAAATAATAATCATTGGTAGAGAAATGACTTGTAGAAAGAATCTGTAATCCTGAACCAATAGTGACTAGATCTTTTGTATTACTGAAGTTCAAATAGAATTTCTCACTATTTTTAGAACGACCATTGTTGATCATGTTGTAATAATTACCATCAAATGTCTTAGCTGAAGATTCTTTTGTACTGCTTGATGTTTTTACTGTTTTGCTGGAGCATCCTGTCGCAAAAATAAGCATGATGCTAACAAGAGCTTTTAATAATTTATTCATAGTCCGCTAGCCTCCTTAAATGCTGATTCGTTCATGATTGAAATACCAAGATCAACTGCTTTTGTATATTTAGATCCTGGATTCTCCCCAACAATCACTAAATCTGTTTTCTTTGATACACTTCCTGTGACATTCGCTCCTTGACTTGTTAAGTAGTCTTTGATCTGCTTTCTAGTCATTAATGTAAGTGTACCAGTAATAACGACTGTCTTATCTCTAAATGGATTATCCCCTGTATCACGTACCTTTAAATAATCCATATTAAGTCCTAATTCCTTAAGATGGGCAATCAGCTCTAGATTTCTTTCATTACGCTTAAATGCCGCAAGAGAAGAGGCAATAGTATCCCCTACATCCTTAATGCTTGTTAGTTGAATATAGTTCGCATTAAGTAAAGCATCCATTGAACCAAAATGATAAGCAAGTGTATCGGCCATCTTAGCTCCAATACCTTTTATACCAAGTCCAAATAAGAGCTTTTCTAAAGAATTTGCTTTACTATTCTCAATTGCTTCTAAGAGCTTATCCATGGATTTCTTCCCAAATCCTTCAATATCCATGATTTCTTTTTCATGCACGTCTAAATGATAAATATCTTCAATACATGTCATAAAACCTAGGTTATAGAACTGTTCGATGATTTTATCACCTAGTCCATCAATATTCATAGCTTCACGACTTGCAAAATGAATCAGCTTTTCAATCTTTTTTGAATCACATTCTTCATTCATACAATAATAAGCTGCTTCATTTGGTTTTCTTACAAGCGGAGAACCACATTTAGGACATACTGTAATCATCTTAAATGGTATTTCATTGCCTGTACGTCTTTCTTTAATAGAAGAAACAACTTCAGGAATAACATCCCCTGCTTTTCTTACAATAACATCATCACCAATACGGATATCCTTACGAATACAGTTATCTTCATTATGAAGTGTCGCACGCTGTACAAGTGAACCTGCCACACGTACTGGTTCTAGTACTGCATTTGGTGTAATCTGTCCTGTACGTCCAATTGTGAAGATAATATCCTTTAACTTAGTAATAACCTCTTCAGCTGGGAACTTATAGGCGATCGCCCATTTAGGCACCTTTGCTGTATAGCCAAGTCTTCTTTGTGAATCAAGGTCATTGACCTTAATAACGACACCATCAATATCATAGGGAAGTGTTGGTCTAAGTTGTGCTACTTCTTCTATATATTGCCATACTTCTTTAATGTTCTTGCATTTACGTGTATAAGGATTTGTCTTAAATCCAAGAGCCTTGATCTTCTCTAAGCATTCATAATGTGTAGAAGCATCAAGTTGTGATGCTTCTGGTACATGATATAAGAATGCATCCAGTCCTCTTTTTGCCGCTACACGGCTATCTAATTGTCTAATACTGCCTGCTGCTGCATTACGACAATTCGCAAAGAGAGGAAGACCTGCTTCTTGACGTTCTTCATTTAATCTTTCTAATGCCTTTTTAGGCATGATGATTTCTCCACGCACTTCTAGTGGTCCTTTAAAATCAATATGTAAAGGGATAGAACGGATTGTTTTTACGTTATGGGTGATATCTTCACCAATCGTTCCATTTCCTCTAGTTGCACCATATTGTAGCACACCATCCTGATAAACAAGTGAAACAGATAAACCATCTAACTTAAGTTCACATATATATTCAGGATTAGGAATCACATCTGTGACACGGTCATTGAATGTATAGACTTCATCTTCATTAAAGATATCGCCTAGTGACATCATCATACGCTGATGAGTGACCTTCTTGAACCCTTCTAAGACTTCTCCTCCTACTCTCTGGCTAGGAGAATCTGTTGTGATCCAGGCAGGATTGGCCTGTTCAATACGGATGAGCTCTTCCATTAAACGGTCATATTCCTGGTCACTGACAGTCGGATTGTCCTGTACATAATATTCATAGTTGTATTTATTTAATAAGGCTTTTAATTCATTAAGTCTTTCAAATGACATCTTACTCATTCCTTTTCTTTTACGTATTATAACAAAATTCTCTACATAATAAAACTTAAAAATCAGTTAGATAAGCGCTTTAAAGCATGATGATTTCCCATTAAAGTCTTGATTCCATGAGGTACCTCAAAGGCAATATCTACGAAATTTCCATTGACCTTGACGACAACACCCTTACCAAATATATCATGGTTGACTAAATCTCCGACTTTCCAGTCCTCTACACCATTATCTCCAATTAAGTCTGTATAAGATTCATGAATATAATTACGTGTCTTGAATTTAGAAGGTTTACCAACATGTTCCACACAATCACGTCCAATTTCATCTACAAAACGTGATGTTACCTTAGGAGATTGAGACACAAAGCTGAAGCCCTGGCTATCAGTGAGATAAAGGCGCTTCTTTGCACGAGTGAAGGCTACATAAGCAAGTCTTCTTTCTTCTTCTAAGCCTTCATCTCCTCCTTCACTCATTGTTCTTTCAGATGGGAAGATTCCTTCAGATAAGCCTGATACAAAAACATAATCAAACTCCAGACCTTTAGCCATATGAATACTCATAAGTGAGACATAGTCACCTGTCTTATCTTCATCCTGAGATGTATAGAGCGCAATATCCTGTAAATAAGATTCGAAGTCAGGTGTTTCTGGATGGGTATTGACATAAGTATCAATAGAATTCTTTAATTCCATCAAGTTCTCAATACGATTATCTTCCTGTCCATCCTTCATAAGTTTTAAATATCCTGTATCCTTTAATAAATCTTCATAGATTTCAGCAAGACTTTTATCAGATACTCTGGCTTTTTCAATGACTTCTACAAGCTCTTTTAAGCCTTTCTTAGCCTTACCTCCTACACCTGTTTCATCTAGGAAGAAGCAGACTGCTTCATAGTTAGAGATACCATGTCTTGTGGCTGTAAGGGTAATCTTTTCTAGAGTCTTTGCGCCAATACCACGAGAGGGCGTATTCACAATTCGTTCAAATGAGAGGTCATCTCCCATAACGACAAGTCTAATATAGCTTAAAGCATCCTTGACTTCCTTACGGTTGAAGAACTTTAGTCCACCAAAGATCTTATAAGGGATCTGTCTACGAATCATTTCCTGTTCAATGGTACGAGATAAATAGTTGGCACGATAAAGTACCGCAATATGGGACTCTGAGACACCTGATTGTGTTATTTTCTGGATAGTATCACAGATATATTTTGATTCAGCATCTTCACTTTCTGCTGCATAATGAATCACCTTATCTCCTTTTTCTAGTTCAGAGAATAAGCTCTTTTCTAATCTATTCTTATTCTTTTTAATAAGATTATTAGAGATATCAAGAATTGTCTTAGTTGAACGATAATTCTGATCTAATATAACAGTTTTCACATTCTTATAGTCTTTATCAAAGTTCATGATATAGTTAACATCACTGCCTCTGAATGAATAGATTGTCTGGTCAGGATCTCCTACAACACAGACAATAGAATCCTGGGCAAAGTAGTGAATGAGATTATATTCAATAGAACCTACATCCTGAAATTCATCGACATGGACAAATTGATAACGTCTAGACCATCTAGATACAATATCAGGATTATCCTGGAAGATCTTTAATGTATTAATAAGAAGATCATCAAAGTCCATCATATTGTGATCTTCTTTATATTTCTCATACATGGCGTAGATTTCTGCCTTATGTTTTTCTCCTGGCATATTACCAGCTAATTGTACTGCCTTGGCAGGAGAGACAAAGTTTACCTTATAAGAAGAAATATAGTTAATCATAGATTTGATACTGATTGATTTTTGATCTATTTCTTTTTCTTTGTAAAGCTTTTTAATGAGTGATTTCTGATCCTCTTCATCCATAATAATGAAGTTATGAGGATAGCCAATGGCAGTAGAGTGTTGTCTAAGTACTCTTACACATAATGAGTGGATAGTACAAATAGTTGTACCTAAAGATGTACCTAGAATATCTTCTACTCTTGTCTTCATTTCATTGGCTGCTTTATTCGTAAATGTGATAGCGAGAATATTATGAGGATTGACTCCTACTTCTTCAATTAAATATGCAATACGATATGTGACAACACGTGTCTTACCTGAACCAGCACCGGCGATGATTCTTAAATGCCCATCTAGATAAGTGGCTGCTTCTAATTGTTTAGGGTTTAATAATTGACTGAGTTCCATATTTATAATCCTCCTTATTCGCACCACTTAATATAACATAAAAAAGAGTGCTAAGCACCCTTTATTTGTATTGATGTGATTTTCCAATAATATCAGTGATATTTTCAATACCCATTGCATCTAGTTCATCATTCATTTCCTGAATAATACGAGGACATGCGTATGGATCAACTAAGTTGGCGCATCCTACCTGTACAGCACTTGCACCTGCAATCATCATTTCAATTGCATCTCTACCAGTAGAAATACCACCCATACCAATCACTGGAATATTAACAGCCTGAGAAACCTGATAAACCATTCTTAAAGCGACTGGGAAGATAGCTGGTCCTGAATAACCACCTGTCTTATTCGCAATAATAGGCTTACCTGAACGGATATCAAAACGCATACCTACTAGAGTATTGATCATTGAGATACCATCAGCTCCTGCTTCTTCTACTGCTTTCGCAATTGCGACTATGTCAGTGACATTTGGAGATAGTTTGACATATAATGGTTTATTGATCACTGCCTTAACTGCACGAGTCACTTCTGCAGCCATAGCGGGATCAGTTCCCATTGCCATACCACCTGCATGCACATTAGGACAGCTGATATTTAATTCTAATGCCCCAATACAGTCTTCTTTTGTGAGTTTTGCAGCAGTCTGTACATAATCATCTACACAGCTTCCACCAATATTCGCAATAGCTTTACCTGAATAGACTTCTCTTAGTTTCACTAATTCAGTCTTGATGACTTCATCAACACCTGGGTTCTGTAAACCAATCGCATTAAGTAAGCCTGAAGGTCCTTCCGCAATACGTGGAAGTGGGTTACCATAACGTGGTTCAAGAGTTGTACCCTTTAAGCTCATAGAGCCTAATACATTAATATCATAGAACTTAGAAAATTCATAACCGAATCCAAAAGTACCACTTGCTGGAATAACAGGATTCTTCATATCAAGTCCTGGTAGTTTTACAGATAAATTAGCCATTGATAATCACCTCATCTGAAGAAAGAACAGGTCCTTCTACACAAATTCTCTTATATGGTTTAGTTTTTACTTTACATGAACATCCCATGCAGGCACCAAAGCCGCATCCCATTCTTGCTTCAAAAGAAAGAGAACCGTTATCCGGGAAGTTCTTTACTAATGCATCCAACATTGGTTCTGGACCACATGCATAGTAATGATCAAATGTTAGATTGTTTTCTTTAATGGCATCAATAACTGTACCCTTAGTACCACATGTGCCATCCATTGTAGAAATATAAGTAGGACAAAGCTTCTTGAATTCTTCTTCATAGAAGACATCATAAGAACCATTGAATCCAAGTACTGCAGTGACTTTTACGCCCTTTGCGATCAGTCTTTTCGCAAGACCATACATAGGAGGTGTACCACTTCCCCCACCTACGACGATAACTTCATTATAATCAGTATCAATGAAACCATTACCTAAACCAATTAATACATCTAGTTTTTCTCCTGGTTTCTTTTCTGAAAGAATCTTAGTTCCTTCACCTCTGATACGATAGATCAACTTAATATGTGTATCATCATAATCTAAAATACTCATTGGTCTTCTTAGATATGGCTGAAGTGAGTCATTGATCTTAATATTGATGAACTGACCTGGTGCTGTAATAAAACGAGCGCCTTCTCCTTCAAGTTCCATTTCAAATAGACCAGGAATTAATTCTTTATTGTAGTTGATTGTAAGAAAATCCTGATAATTCTTCATTTTATTCCTCCACTAATAATTGTCCATCGACAATATTCATTATTAATTCACCTTTGACTTTCCATCCTAAGAAAGGTGTATTACATGCTTTAGATTTTAGGTCTTCTTCTTTGATTGTATATTCCTTATTTAAATCAAAGGCACATAGATCTGCTTTCATACCTTCTTCAATAGATGCATCTAGATTAAGTGTCTTAGCAGGTCCAGTAGTCAAGCAATCAAGCACTGTTTCTAGCTTAATGAGACCTTCTTCTACAATATATGTATAGATCAATGGGAAGGCATGCTGTAAACCGATAATTCCAAATGGTGCTTTATCAATTGGTTTACTCTTTTCATCTCTTGCATGAGGTGCATGGTCTGTCGCAATGACAGTAATAACACCATCATTGACTGCTTTGATGATTGCTTCACGGTCTTCTTTTGTACGAAGAGGCGGATTCATCTTATAGTTAGGATGACAATCCTGGATGTTATCTTCTGTTAAGATTAAATGATGAGGTGATGTTTCACCACTCACTCTTTCACCACGAGCACGACTTGCCCCAAGAAGTGCGACTGTTTCTTTTGTAGAAATATGACAGATATGATATCTATTGTGGATCTGATCTACAAGCTGTAAATCACGATCTACCTGCTTATATTCACTTGCACTATTGATACCAACTAAGCCATGTTCTTTCGCATAATGCCCTTCATGAATACATCCACCATGTAATTCTGATTCATCTTCACAATGAGCGACAATGATTGAATCAAGTGCTTTAGCACGTGTCATCGCTTCTTTCATTCTCTCATCTTTTTGAACACCTTTACCATCATCTGAGAATCCAAGAACGATTGGCTGTTTAATATTTTCTTCCATATCAACAACCTTCTGACCCTTTAATTCTTCTGTGATGGCACTATAAGTATATGTTTTAACCTGTGCATCCTTTTCACAGCGTTTTGTGAAATCTTCAATTGTTTCCTTATCATCCATACAAGGTAATGTATTGGCCATTGCGACAATAGTACCATATCCACCATAAAGTGCTGATGCACTACCAGTAGAAATAGTTTCTTTATGTTCAAAGCCAGGTTCACGAAGATGTGTATGGATATCAATAAAGTTATGAGATAAAAGTGCTCCATGAAGATCAATCACTTTATCTGCTTCTTCATTACATGCACCAATCTTAATGATGATGCCATCTTCAATCAATACATCTGTATCGCTGAATGCTTCATGACGATACAAATGTGCATTCTTTAATAATAAACGCATAATCTACCCCCTGTATTTTTCTATTAATTTTTCTTCCACGCATGCTGGTACAAGACCTTCAACACTATGATTATGAGAGACGATTTCCTTCACAAATGATGAAGAGACAAATGTATAAGCAAGTCGAGTCATTAAGAAGACTGTTTCAATGCCTTCATCTAAATACTGGTTTGTAAAGCACATCAAAGACTCATAGTTATAGTCTTCTGTTGCACGTAAACCACGTACTAATACCTGTGCTCCCACTTCCCTTGCATACTCTACAGCAAGTGCACTGCTTTCGTCAATGACAACATTAGGAAACTGTTTTGTGGCTTCTCTCAACATTTCCATACGTTCCTCTACAGAAAATAAGCATGTCTTATGTGGATTAATAAAAATAGTCACATAAAGCACATCATACATCTTAGAGGCACGTTCAATAATATCAAGATGCCCATTTGTGACAGGATCAAACGTTCCTGTATATACTGCCTTTATCAAAATTAAGCCTCCTCATATTTCACAATCTGTAGACATGTGATGCCATAATTGTTTTCTTTAATAAGTCTAAATGGTGCTTCATATTCAAGTTTTTCTTCAACTAAGTCTTCTATCACAAGAATACATCCATCCATCAAGTTTCCATTATCCTTAAGTGTATGAATAATATCATTATTGATTTTCATACCATAAGGTGGATCTAATAACACAAGACTGAACTGAACACCTTCATCCTTGAAAGTTCCTAAAGCCTTACGATAATCAGCTTTCATCACATGCGCATTTGTGATCTTTAAATTATTAATGTTTTCTCTAATCACTTGAAATGCCTTATATTGTTTATCTACTGCATAAAGTTCATCCATTCCTCTACTTAATGCCTCTATGCCAAGTCCTCCACTTCCTGCAAATAAATCAAGACAGATTCCCCCATCAAAATAAGGACCAATCATATTAAAGAGATTCTCTTTATTCTTGTCAGTTGTAGGACGAGTCAGCTTTGTAGGCACAGCCTTAAGTTGTCTACTTCTATATTTACCTGCTATAACGCGCATAACTTCTTCCAATCCTTCCCTTTGCGAGTTCATCACTGATATCATCAAAGACAATATCCGTGATTTCATCTAACATCGTATTGAGTTCACTATAAGCTTCTAAATATGCACACATTTCTGGCAGACTATAGAGTTCTCTTCTAATTTCAGTGATACGTTCCTGTATATGAGATGTATCACAATAGTTGCCAAAACGTGCTAAATCTTCTTTTTCCTGTGTCAAACGATTCATTTCATGCATGAGAGACTGTACCTCCGGTAACTCAAATACCTTTGAAGAAGAGTGATAACTCTTAAAACAGTCTTCTTCTTGAATTGCATCTATGAGTTCTTTGATTGAGTCATACATCATAATGATTTCTCAACAGTCTCCTGCTTCTTCTCACGATTATATTTCGCAATAATCGCCTGAGCGATACCAACACAAGTTAAAGCCATTAAGGTAGATGTACCACCTGCACTGATCAATAATAGAGGGACACCAGTCATTGGAATAAGACCAGATACACCACCTATATTAACCATCAAGTGAACAAAGAAATAGCTTGCGATACCAACAAGAGTCAACTTATCTCTTGTTTCCTTCATTTTAAAGGCATATCTAAATAGTCTATAGATAATAATAAAATAAGGAATAAAGAAAGCGGCAAAGCCTACTAATCCTAGTTCTTCTACAATGATTGCAGAAATGAAGTCATTCTGTGCTTCAGGGATATAACCGAATTTCATAATAGAGTTCCCAAAGCCTCGACCAATCAAACCACCATTTGTATAGCCCACAAAGCCATTGATGATCTGATAGTTGGATCCATAGATATCTTCTAAAGGATTCAGCCATGAAGCAATACGTGCCATCTGGTGACTCTTTAAGAAGCGGCTATGGAACATGATAAAGATTAGAATGATAAAAAAGACAAGGAATAAACCTATAATCTTAAATGGACGATAGTATGGAGATGGTGTCGCAAAGAAGATACAGGCAGACATGATGAGTAAAATCAAGCCACTTCCCATATCCTTCTGTACCTTCCAGCAAATCAAGAATGCGAATAATACAAGAAATGCAGGAAAGACAACACAGATCAAACCCTTACGATAAACAAGCTTCTTTCGCTTTTCTGGTGATATACGGTTAGAGATACGTATCTGATCTGGTAAGACTCCAAATATATAGCTTAATAATATAATCAAAACAACCTTCATGATTTCAACTGGCTGAACAGTAAATGGACCAACCTTGATCCAGGCATGAGAGTTGTTGATTTTCCACATCAGACATGCAATCATCAAGATGATACATAGCACATAAGATGTGAGCATCAATGTTTCACTCATACGACGCGTCTTATAGGCACGAGCAAAAAAGAACATCGAAATGAGTCCTAGAAAAACAAAGACACACTGCTTCAATAAATTGATTGTTGCATAATTAGAACCTTCACTTGCAGACATACCAACAGACGCATCACCAATCATGACAATTCCAAATAATGCAAGAAAAATCGTACAGGCATAGATGGTTTTATCTGTACCAGTACGCTTAAACATCATCTGTGTCTTCTTGATGAAGTTCATAGTTTAACCCACTCTTCTTCCTTTGCACACTTAAATACTTTATAAATAGAATAGCCAGAAGCTTCTTCAAAAGCTTTATCTAACTGCTTCTGTAATGCTTTAGAGTCTGCAATAGATGTAAAAGCACGGTAGTGTTCCATGAATTCTTTAGAACTGATTCCTTCTTCATAAGCCTTTTCTACTGCATTATATAACCCAATGACATCAATGATTTCTTCTGTTGACCAATCTGGATCTAATGGATAATCATACATATTAAATACCTCCTAAGTTAAGAAATATTATACATGAAATAGGGCTAAAAGAAAATAGGGTATACATAATTGGAAAAAGCGAAGGAGTCTGTTATAATGACAAAGAGGTGAAACGAAGTATGTTAAGCATGAAAAATGTAATTGATGATAAAAATCCTGTAATTCGTGAGAAATCTAAAGAAGTGGCTTTACCATTAAGTGATGAAGACCGTCATACTTTAATGGAAATGTATCAGTATCTTGTAGATTCTCAGGATGAAGAAAAGGCAGAAAAGTATGATTTAAGACCAGGTGTTGGTATTGCAGCTATTCAGATTGGTATTCCAAAAAGAATGTGTGCTATCTATATTCCTTCTGTGGATGAAGAAGGCAATATTGTGAAATGTGATCAGTGGGCACTTGTGAATCCACGTATTGTATCTAATGCAGTCAAGGTGGCTTATTTAAAGAATGGTGAAGGATGCTTGTCTGTTCCTGAAGATCAGCCTGGTATTGTACCTAGAAGTGCTAAAGTAACTGTAAAAGGATATGATGCTTTAACAGATCAGGAAGTGACTATTGTCGCAAGAGGCTTTACAGCTATCTGCTTACAGCATGAATTAGATCATTTTGATGGTGTTCTTTATTATGATCATTTCAATAAAGAAGATCCTAAAGCACCTATTCCAAATGCGATGGTGATTGAATAATACTCCTTAGGGAGTATTTTTTTTGCATCAAAAAAGACAGCTTTTAGCTGTCAATAATAATCTCTGCATATGTTGATCATGTCATCTATATAGACGATGCCACCATTGATTGCATTATCAGATAAATGACAATTAAGTTCTATAGGCAGCTTGCAACAATATTGTTCACGCATAAGAGGAAGATCCTGCTTCATACATAAATCAGACATATCATCAAGTGCCTTGGAAGAGAACATGAATGTAGAAAATAAGGCAATATTTTTCACATAGTGACGATCAAGACCCTTGATGAACTGTTCTACTTCTTTAGGTTTACCAAAACAGGGACAATCAAAGCCTAAAACAAGCAGATCAACATGGGCATGGAAATCGAAGTCCTGAAATGGAATTGCCTGTGTTCTTGCAGCTTTAGCCATCTGTGTTGCAAGTTTTTCTGCATATTTACTTGTATGACTGTAGACAATCGCAATATTCATAGACTCACCTCGTGAATTTAGTATATCAAGACATTATGAACTATAGAAGAACTTCTGTCTTTTTCTTTTATTTATATAAAGAATAATATAAGTAGAGACAAATCCACCTATCAAACCACTCACATGACCGGATAAAGAAATAGTAGGTACAACAAAAGAAATAAATAACATAAGTAAGACATTCATTCCTAAGCTTCTCGCGATATCACGAAGCTCAGTAGGATAGAATAAATAAAGTGCACCAATCGCACCGATGATTCCAAAGATGACACCACTTACCCCACCACTTACTGTATGAGCACCTGTCCCTGTTAACAGATATGCAATATAAGGGAGTCCTGTAGTAGAGAGCATGGATGATAGTATGACGATGATATACTTTTTAGAACCCATGAGATATTCTACAAAACAGCTCAGATCATATAAGGAGTAACAGTTCACCACAATATGCATCAATCCAAAATGTATAAAGTTAGCAGTAATCAGACGATAGTATTGATGAGTGACCTGTACATAATAAGGGTTGAATCCCCCTGCTGCTAAGCCCTGCATTGCATTCATATCAATACTATATAATAAAGTAGTACCAATATAAGTAATGATGCATAATGCAAGTAGTGTATAAGTAACAGGATATTTTTTTATTTTATTCATGCTTATCCTCAATAAATTCAAATATTGTCATCTGATCAATACTTGGATCATCCTTCTTAATCACTGTTTCATGGTTATCTAGTATTTCCGCAAAAGTCACTTCTGATTTTAAATCTTCATCTGTAAAATGGGCTTCTCCCATTTCAATGAGTCTAATATTACCGCTATAGTCCAAAGTTTCATAAACAAGCTGTCTAGTCCAATGTGAATGAATGTTCTGAATGGATGTAAACCAGACAGGACCACTACCGATATGTGTACCAGTCACTACCTGCGCAAAGACCATACCACATATATATAAATTCTTGTCTAGTGCATGAGTGACATCAAATAAGGCATAAGGGTCATTGGCAGTCATAATCAAAAGTTTCTTCTGTTTCAGATATTTAGAGTAAAGTCTGATCTTATCAAACATATGATCTGCCACAAAAAGAACTGCATTGCCGTTATTAGTCAGCTGGGTTCTTAAAGCAAGCTCTTCTACCCCCTTAGAACCACCTACAACAAGTGTATAGCCTTCCTTAGAAATCTTCTTCATGACTTCTTTAGTCACATGACGCATTGTCTTATTCATCATCTGTGGACCACAAACTGATATATTGACACCATAGCTTAAAGATAAATCCCCAATATAACTAATAACAAGTGGTGTCTTACTTCCTAGTACTCTTAAGCAGGCAGGATAATCCTCTTCATAGATTGTAGTAACACCTATATCCTGACTTTCTAGATTCTGAAGCGCATAAAAAAGATCAGGTAAAAGCTTCTGTCTTTTCTCTATCTTATGAGCTGTAAATTCATCTAAACCGATAATCTGAGTCAAAGTATCCATACTCATACCTGTAATCATACTTGGTTCTTTATTGGCTTGTTTTAATTTTTTCTCTATTTCCTGCCATTCTTCTGTATTGATAGGCTGTGAAGAACTTGGAATCAAATCACCACAGCATAATATCAAGGCAAGACTGTTTAATGTTAGTTGTAATTTCATCTTCTTATGTTCCTTCTTAAATGACATTATACCATAGAAATTTCAGATAAAAAAGTGGCCGTTCTTTCGAACGGCCTAGTGAAAGGATAAGTAGTTATTACAAAATACCCATTTTTTCTTTTACAGCAGCCTGAGCAGCAGCAAGTCTTGCGATTGGTACACGGTAAGGTGAGCAAGATACATAAGTTAATCCAATCTTATGGCAGAATTCTACTGTCTTTGGATCGCCACCATGTTCACCACAGATACCAAGTCTGATATTAGGACGAGTTGATCTTCCCTTTTCAGATGCAATCTTCATTAATTCTCCAACGCCTTCCTGGTCAACAGTAGCGAATGGATCATGTTCATAGATATTCTTAGAATAGTAATCGCCTAAGAACTTAGCAGCATCATCTCTTGAGAAACCGAATGTCATCTGAGTTAAGTCATTTGTACCAAATGAGAAGAATTCAGCTTCAGTTGCAATCTTATCAGCTGTGATTGCAGCTCTTGGAATTTCAATCATAGTACCAACTTCATACTTCATATCTAATCCGCTTTCAGCAATGAGCTTATCAGCAGTCTTAACAACTACATTCTTAACATACTTTAATTCTTTTACATCACCAACTAATGGAATCATGATTTCTGGAGTAACTGGATGTCCTGTTTCCTTAGTTACGTTAATAGCAGCTTCAATAACAGCTCTTGTCTGCATTTCAGCGATTTCTGGATAAGTAACAGCAAGACGGCATCCTCTATGACCCATCATTGGGTTAAATTCTTTTAATGATTCTACTCTTTCCTTTAATGCTTCGAAAGTCATACCTAAGCTTTCAGCTAATGGTTTGATTTCTTCATCAGTATGAGGTAAGAATTCATGTAGAGGTGGATCTAAGAAACGGATATTAACACTATATCCATCCATAGCTTTGAATAATTCTTCAAAGTCACCTCTCTGGTATGGAAGAATCTTTTCTAATGCTTCCTTACGAGTTTCTACATCTTCTGCGGTAATCATTCTTCTGAAGTTGAAGATTCTTTCTTCTTCGAAGAACATATGTTCTG
>OIXW01000083.1_pt1 | contig 25269 bp, 21 predicted proteins | sample 1587951 | NCBI WGS metagenome assembly OIXW01 (sample SAMN03283239) | human gut metagenome | biome: human-associated habitat; material: feces | host: Homo sapiens | place: Peru | collected 2012
CGCACGATAGAGTGTTACTGGTAAAGCAGGCATAAACTATCCTTAATAAGTTCACTAGATAAGGTGGACTTGGTTATTGAGGATTAGTTTATGCCTTTTTTGCGCATTATAGTATAGGATAAGTAAGTTGCAGAACTGTGCCAGCACAAGAAACTATGGGATGCGTCAACTCTATAAGAAATGATACTAGGAGGATTACAGATGAAAGACAAGATTTTTGGAGTATTGCAGAGAATCGGAAGAAGTTTTATGCTTCCAATCGCAATTCTTCCGGTAGCAGGACTTCTGCTTGGAGTAGGAAGTTCATTTACAAATGCAACGATGATTGAGACATATCATCTTCAGGCAATTTTAGGCGAGGGGACAATTCTGAATTCCCTGCTCACAATTATGAGCAAAGCGGGAAGTATTATTTTTGATAACCTGCCAATCATTTTTGCTGTCGGTGTAGCAATCGGTATGGCGAAGAAAGAGAAGGAAGTTGCGGCACTTGCGGCAATGATCTCTTTCTTTGTAATGAATGCAACAATGAATGCCATGCTTCTGATCCGTGGAGATCTTCTTGCAGACGGAACGCTTGGAGCCGGAGTTCTGGAAGGAACTGTGACAAGTGTCTGCGGAATCCAGACATTACAGATGGGTGTATTTGGCGGTATTATCGTTGGACTTGGAGTAGCAGCACTTCATAATAAGTTTTACAAAATCCAGCTTCCGAATGCACTGTCATTCTTCAGTGGATCAAGATTTGTTCCGATTATTTCAACATTGACTTATGTGGCTGTCGGAATCGTACTCTATTTTGTATGGCCAACCGTTCAGAATGGAATCTATGCACTCGGCGGACTTGTAACAGGAACAGGCTATATTGGAACATTGATCTTTGGTATTATTAAGAGAGCGTTGATTCCATTTGGACTTCACCATGTATTCTATCTTCCATTCTGGCAGACAGCGGTTGGAGGAACAATGGAAGTTGCGGGACAGCTTGTACAGGGTGGTCAGAACATCTTCTTTGCGCAGCTTGCAGATCCATCCACAGTACATTTCAGTGCGGATGCGACAAGATATTTTTCCGGTGAATTTATCTTCATGATCTTTGGTCTTCCGGGTGCGGCACTTGCAATGTATCAGTGTGCAAAACCGGAGAAGAAGAAACAGGCAGGCGGACTGCTGCTTTCTGCAGCACTTGCATGTATGATGACCGGAATCACAGAGCCACTGGAATTCTCATTCCTGTTTGTAGCACCGATCCTTTTTGCGGTACAGGTGATCCTTGCCGGATCTGCTTATATGATCGCACATATGTTAAATATTGCAGTAGGACTTACATTTTCCGGTGGATTTATTGATCTGTTCCTTTTCGGTATCCTTCAGGGAAATGCTAAGACAAGCTGGATCAGAATCATCCCGGTTGGAATTATTTATTTCTTCTTATATTATATCATCTTCCGTACTTTGATTCTGAAGCTGAATCTGAAGACACCGGGAAGAGAAGATGATGATGCGGAAACGAAGCTGTATACAAAAGCTGATTATAAAGCAAAAGTAGATGGAAATGATGCAGATTCTGAAAATGAAATGACACCGGAAGATCAGAAGAGCGCACTGATCACAAGAGGACTTGGTGGAAAGAAAAACATTTCTGATGTAGACTGCTGTGCGACAAGACTTCGTTGTACGGTAGTAAAGCCGGAACTGGTAAATGAAGATGTCTTAAGAATGACATCCCCATCCGGAATCGTAAGAAAAGGACAGGGAATCCAGGTAATCTACGGACCGGCTGTTTCTGTGATTAAATCCAATCTGGAAGATTATCTGGAGAAAGCTCCGGATGTGGAATATCTTTCGGAAGAAAACGAAAACAGCGCAGAAGAAACGAATAAATGTGCAGAGACAAAAGATGAAGCGAAGAAAGATGAGAACAAAACTGTTGCAACCGGAACTGTAAAGAAAGAGCTTTGCTCTCCATTCACGGGAGTGGCAGCACCGATCGAAGAAGCGTGTGACGAAGCATTTGCAGGGAAAATGATGGGAGACGGTTATCTGGTTCGCCCGGAAGAGGGAATGGCTTATGCGCCGGAAGATGCAACGGTATCTTTTATCTTCCCATCAAAACATGCAGTTGGTCTGACTAGTGATGACGGAACCGAATATCTGCTTCATATTGGTGTAGATACTGTAAATCTGGATGGAAAAGGATTCGAAACTTTTGTAAAAGACGGAGATAGAGTAAAAAAGGGTGACAAACTGATAGGTTTTGATATAAAATATATCCAAGAGCATGCAAAATCCGATGAATGTATGGTTGTATTTACAAGTCTTCAGGAAGGTGAAGAGATCAGAATGTCTAAGAGCGGAAAAGTAGAGAAGCTTGAGAAGACAGCAGAAATCGTAAGCTTGAATTAAGAGAAAGAAAGAGAGGCTCCGGGGGGATGTATCGAGTCATTAAAGTTCTGAATAATAATGGGATTCTTGTATATCATGTTGAGACAGGGAAGGAGATGATCCTTCTCGGAAACGGTGTGGGATTTGGAAAGAAACCTACAGAACAGATCGAGAAACTTCCCGGAGCCAAAGTATATTCCCTTGTTACAAGAAGAAAGCAAGAGTCTGTTCTGAAAACAGTCAATGGAATCCGCCCGGAGTTTATTGAGGCAACAGGAAAGATCATTGAAGAAGCAGAGAACGTGTTTCAGAAGATCAATCATGAGATGCTGCTTCCGTTGGCAGATCATATTGCGCTTGCAGCGAAGAGAGCGAAGGAGAACCGCCAGCTTCCGAATCCATTTACACCGGATATCCGTGTGTTGTTTGGAGAGGAGTATCAAGTGGCCCTGAAGGGGCGGGAAATTATACAGCAGTTGACAGGATATGAAATCTCAGAGGATGAAGTCGGATTCATTACGCTACATATCCATGCAGGCCTTTCTGATGAGGCAGTATCCCAGACGCTGGATGCGACCAGGATTGTAAATGAAGGGATTGCCATGATTGAACAGGAATTCGATCAGAAGCTGGAGAGCGGCTCACTTGGGTGTACACGTCTGATGAGCCATATGTATTATATGATTCTGAGAACCCGTAAGGGTGAAGGGACGAATGCAGACTTTAATGATTTCATTTTTCAGAATTACCCAAGGACCGGAGAGGCGGCGAAGAGAGTGTGTGACTATATGTCCAGACAGCTGAAACAGCCGGTCGCAAAAGAAGAGATCGGATTTCTTGCAATCCATATCCAGCGGGTTATCTCGCCGGATACGGTATGACCGTGTGCTCTTGAAATACTGTATACTATTATATAGTAGTGGATAAGAGCGAAAGGGGAATCCGCAGAATGTATAAGATTCTAATCATAGAAGATGACCTTGTGATGGCAGGGGCAATTAAAAAAGAGATGGAAGCGTGGGGAAATGAAGCACGTTATGTGGAAGATTTTGCAAAGGTTCTTGAGAAATTTGCAGAGTACGGTCCACATCTGGTGCTTTTGGATATCACGCTTCCTTTTTATAATGGATACCACTGGTGCAGCGAGATCCGTAAGATATCGAGCGTGCCGGTGATCTTTATCTCTTCAGCAGCGGATAATATGAATATTATCATGGCGATGAATATGGGCGGAGATGACTTTGTGGCAAAACCATTTGACTTAAGTGTACTGACAGCGAAGATTCAGGCTCTGCTGAGAAGAACGTATGATTTGTCAGGAAAAGTGCCGATGCTGGAACATAGAGGAGCAATCCTGAACCTCTATGATACAACAATGACCTATAATGGAGAAAAGATTGAGTTAACAAAGAATGAATTTCGTATCTTACAGACATTGATGGAGAATAAAGGACGCGTGGTCAGCAGAGACACGCTGATGACAAAGCTGTGGGAGACAGACAATTATATCGAAGAGAATACATTGACAGTCAATGTCGGAAGACTTCGGAAAAAGCTGGAAAAAGCGGGAATGGAAGGCTTTATCAAGACGAAGGTCGGCGGTGGATATATCATCGAGAAGGAGTAAAAATGTTTTTACAATATTTGAAAAGAATCCGATTTGTGCTTCTGTGGAGTTTGCTGTGTGCGGGAATCTTTTTTCTGATTTTTGTGTTGGAAGAGATTAATCTGAAGGCAGCGGTTTATCCGACAGTGTTGTGTCTGGCATTTGGATTACTTTTTCTTCTCTGTGGATATTTGCGGTATAAGAAAACCGGGCAGAAGCTGGAACATTTGCTGCAAGGAGAAGGACCTTATGAGGATTTACTTCCGGTGGCACAAGATGGGATTGAGTCAGGATATCAGGAACTGATCAGGAAAGAAGAACAACAGCAAAGAAAAGAACATGCCAGATGGGAGAAGTCCGGTCAGGACATGGAGGACTATTATGCAACCTGGGTGCATCAGATCAAGGCACCGATTGCTGTGATGAATGTATTACTCCAGCAGGAAGATACCGAGACGAATCAGAATCTGAAAGCTGAACTGTTCCGGGTGGAGCAGTATGTGGAGATGGCACTTGGGTATGTGCGTCTTGACAGTGGCACGAAGGATCTGGTAATCGCACAGTATCCTTTGGATGAAATTGTAAGAAAATCAATCCGTAAATATGCCGGACAGTTTATTCGAAGGAGAATCCGTCTGATCTATGAAGGGACAGATCAGATTGTTCTGACGGATGAGAAATGGCTTTCGTTTATCATTGAACAGCTGTTGTCCAATGCGGTGAAATATACACTGAAAGGAACTGTGACGATTATTGTCAGTGAAGAAAAGAAATTGACAGTTACAGATACCGGAATGGGGATTGCACCGGAGGATCTGCCGAGAATCTTTGAAAAAGGATATACGGGATATAATGGAAGAATGGAACGGAAATCAACGGGAATCGGTCTGTATCTGAGTCAGATGGCGGCAAAGAAACTTGGGCATCAGATCACGGTTGTGTCGAAGCTGGGGGAAGGCAGCAGTTTTACAATAGATCTGGCAGAGTATCCGTTGAGAGCAGAGTAAATCACTAAATCACACAGAGAGAAACAAGTGACAAATTTGTCACATCAGACAGCTGGAATGTCACAGAAATCAATGTCGGCATTCTGGCTGTATTGCTATACTGAGGATGTTGAAAGAAAGAAGAGGAGGTCGTAAGAAATGACAGTTTTGGAAGTAGAAAATTTGAAAAAAATATACCGTCCCCGTTTTGGCGGTAATCAGGTACAGGCACTCTCTAAGGTGACATTCTCAGTAGAAGAGGGCGAATATGTAGCAATCATGGGAGAGAGTGGCTCTGGGAAGACGACATTACTGAACATGCTGGCAGCATTGGATAAACCAACTGAAGGGGAAGTTTATCTGGATGGAAAACCGTTATCAGCAATCCGTGAGAAGGATCTGTCCAAGTTCAGGAGAGATCATCTTGGGTTTGTATTTCAGGATTTCAATCTTTTGGATACATTTAATCTAAAGGACAATATCTTACTGCCATTGGTACTGCAGGGAGTTGATTACAGGAAAATGAATGTCAGGATGATGCCAATCGTGAAAGAACTTGGAATTGCAGGACTTCTGGAGAAGTATCCCTATGAGGTGTCAGGAGGACAGAAGCAGCGTGCAGCAGTGGCGAGAGCGCTGATCACAGATCCGAGACTGATCCTGGCGGATGAGCCGACCGGGGCACTCGATTCGAAATCAACGGATGAATTGCTCGGGGTATTTGAGCGGATCAATCAATCGGGACAGACGATCCTTATGGTAACACATTCTGTCAAAGCAGCGAGCAAGGCCGGGAGAGTGTTATTTATTAAAGACGGAGAAGTTTTCCACCAGGTATATAAAGGCGAACAGACAGATGAACAGTTCTATCAGAATATCTCAGCGACACTTACAATGCTTGCGACAGGTGGTGAGAGACAATGAAAAGTGGACTTTATCTGAAACTTTCCGTTAATGGAATTAAGAAAAATAAGAAGCTGTATCTTCCTTATCTGATCACTTGTATCTGTATGGTTATGATGTTCTATCTGATCGATTATCTTGCAGTGAGTCCGCAGTTTGCCAAGATCAAAGGTGGGGATACTATGCAGATGATCCTTGGATTTGGTTCTGGTGTGATCTCAATCTTTTCTCTGATCCTTCTGTATTACACAAATTCATTTCTGATCCGCAGACGACAGAGAGAGTTTGGGTTGTATCACATCCTTGGAATGGGAAAAATTGACCTTGTAAAAATCATGGTTCTTGAGAATCTGATCATCAGTGTTCTGACGATTGCAGGAGGGATCGTGGGAGGAATCCTGTTCTCTAAATTAGGGGAACTTCTGGCAGCGAAGATACTTGGAAGTAATGCCGGACTTTCTATGAAAATCAGTGTTCCGGCACTTGTGGCTACGGCACTGTTATTCCTGGTCATTTTTGCATTAATCATGCTTCGGATGATCGTGTCCGTCTATCGGTTAAAACCTGTAGAACTTTTAAAAAGTGAAAAGACAGGAGAGAAACCTCCGAAGGCAAACTGGATCTTTGCAGTACTCGGGTTGCTTCTGCTTGGTGTGGCTTATTATTTATCCCTGACAATCAAAGATCCGCTTGTAGCGATGATCTGGTTTATGGTTGCCGTCGTGCTGGTAATCCTTGCAACGTATCTGTTATTTATTGCCGGCTCGGTCACATTTTGTAAAATAATGCAGAAAAAGAAAGGATATTATTATAAAACAAATCATTTTATTTCACTTTCATCCATGATTTACCGTATGAAACGAAATGGGGCAGGATTAGCGTCTATTTGTATTCTGTCCACAATGGTTCTGGTTATGGTATCTTCTACAACCAGCCTGTATCTGAGTATGGAACATGGCTTGAATCTTCGATATCCGAAATCTGTCCAGATTGAGATGTACACGAAACCGGAGCAGACGGAAGAAATGAAAGAGAATCAGAATGGACAGATTATAGAGCTTGTACAGAAGGTTTTGAAAGAACATAACCAGACCGCGGAGAATCCGGAGAATTACCGGATGCTTACAGTCAGTGGAATTGTTTCAAAAAATGAAATCTATTTTGATCCGGAGAATGCTCCGGGAGTCAATGAAGTGAATACATTTGATCATTTAAAAATGTTTTATGCTCTGCCGTTGGAAGCGTATAATCGGATCATGGGGACGAATCTGGAGCTTGCTCCCGGGGAAGCGTATCTGTATGCGAAAGATTCCGATTTCCCCTATGATCAGATCACGGTGGAGAATTCCGGGACATGGAGTATTAAAGGACATTTGGATAAAATGATTTCAAATGGAAATAATATGGCAAATATGAACAGCAGCTTCTATCTGGTGGTTCCCGGACTGGAAGATATAAAAGCTTTGGAAGAAGGAAATGTTTCCGTTTACAGTGTCAATGGTTCTTATGAGAAATGGTACTACAATTTTGATCTGCCCTGTGGAGACGAAGAGCAGATCCAGATTCAAAACGAGATTGACAAGAAAATCAATGTACTGGCTGAACAGGAATTGGATACCATATTTTTTAAAGTTTATACAGACAGCAGAGCCGCATCAAGAGCTGATTACCAGGCTTTGTACGGCGGTCTGTTCTTCCTTGGAATCCTTCTTGGAGTCGTATTCATTCTTGGAATGGTGCTGATCATTTATTATAAACAGATTACAGAAGGCTATGAGGATCAGGACAGATTCCAGATTCTGATGAAAGTGGGGATGACACAGAAAGAAGTGCGTCAGACGATCAATTCTCAGGTAATGACAGTATTCTTCCTGCCTCTTGTGGCTGCCGGAATTCATACGGCATTTGCATTTCCAATGATAGAAAAAATGGTGCATCTGCTTGCTTTTTCTGACAGAAAATTCCTGATTCTGGTGACAGTGTGCTCCTATTTAGTATTTGCATTATTCTATATCATTGTCTACATGGTGACTTCGAAACAGTATTACAAAATTGTTAGCGGAAAACAGGAAGAAAGTCTTTTTTCTTAATTCAAAGAGTGATAGAATAGAATTATCAGAAAAAGGAGGACTTGCTTATGATGGATCACACAATTATTACAATTGGAAGACAGTTCGGAAGTGGCGGTCATGAAGTAGGAAACAGATTGGCAGAGAGACTGAACATTCCTCTTTACGATCATAATCTGATTCGAATGGCAGCAAGAGATCTTGGAATTTCGAACGAAGATGCTGGAAGAGTAGATGAGACGAGACTTGGAAATGTGTTATCAAGCTATTATATTGGAATGGGTGATTATACTACATTTATGCTCAGTCCGGAAGTGGAGAAACCATTAAGTGATCAACTTTTTGACGCACAGTCAGCAATCATCCGCAAGCTGGCGGAACGCGGACCTGGAATCTTCGTGGGACGCTGCGCAGATTATGTTCTTGGGGATTATTCAAATGTTGTGAATACATTTATCTATGCTTATAAGGATGATAGAATCAATCGAATCATGGATATCTATAAGCTTTCCGAGAAAGAGGCTGTAGATAAGATTAAGAAGATTGACAGAGAGAGACGCCTGTATTATGAAGGTAGAACAGACCGTAAGTGGGGAAGTATTGATGCGAATGCAATCCTGCTGAATACAAGTCTTCTTGGAATTGATGGTGCGGTAGATGCACTTGAGGCGATTTATCATAAGTGGGAAAACAGATAACAAAATAAGCAGAAAAAATGAAATAATTAACAAAAAGTAAGAGGGTGTCGTTTAGTGCGACACCCTCTTTGCTACGTCTTTATTCTGGAATCTGTATTTATTTCATCATGCCGGCAAGAATCTGATTGACTTCTTTACCATCAGCTTTGCCTTTTACTTTCGGCATGAGTTCTTTCATGATCTTACCTTTATCCTTTGCTGTAGGAGCATCGATACCAAGATCCGCAAGAACGGATGTGATCACTGCTTTGATCTCATCTTCGCTCATCATCTTTGGTGCATATTCTTCAAGAACAGCAAGACGCTTCTGAGCCTCTTCAATCAGATCTGTACGATCTTCAGGTGTCATATCAATTGTTTCTTTTAACTGTTTGATTTCTTTTAAGATTACCTGTCCTTCTTCCTCTTCTGTCAGGTCGGCACGTTTGTCGATAGCTTTATTCTTCAGAGAGGAGAGCAGAAAGGAAAGTGCGGCTTTTCGTTCTTTGTCTCCTGCCTTCATTGCAGCGACCATAGCGCTTCTGATTTCATCAATTTTGCTCATTTTAGAGTCCTCCTTATAATTTAATATGCTTGAAATAGTTACAATTATTGAAAAGAGCGGATTGCTCTTGATTCATAAGATAAATTTTAGCAGATGGTGGTTTATATTGCAAGAGTGCACTCTGTTTTGTGAAAATATATGAAAGAAATGCATGAAAAGTATAAAAAATCAGAAAATTTACGAAAAGTAAAAATATAGGTTGACAACATTGGACTCGAGGAGTAAACTACGTGACATAAAAGCAAAGGCGCTTTGAGAAACAGATCTCAGAGTGCCTTTTTCTTTTAATAAAATATGGTACCTATAGATTTGCCGCGAACAGCAGCAAGTCTCAATGACACAAAGGCGTGTCTTACAGAAAGAACCGATTCAGGGGGATGGTTCAACGAAACTGTAAGATACGTCTTTTTAGTTTCTAGGTATGAGGAGGAAGTAGTATGACACAAGAAATTATTACTCAGATTACAGACACAGTCGGAACAGAAGTGTTCGGCATCTGGTTCCTGATCGGAGCTGCATTTGTATTCTTTATGCAGGCAGGATTCGCTATGGTAGAGACAGGATTCACCAGAGCAAAGAATGCCGGTAACATTATCATGAAGAATCTGATGGATTTTTGTATTGGAACAATCGTGTTTATTTTCCTTGGATTTGGATTGTTACTCGGGGAAGATGCACTTGGCGGACTGGTAGGAGTTCCAACACTTGGAATCTTTACAGATTATGCAAACTTTGACTGGTCTAATTTTGTATTCAACCTGGTTTTCTGTGCGACAGCAGCAACAATCGTATCAGGAGCTATGGCAGAAAGAACAAAGTTTCTTTCCTATTGTATTTATTCTGCAATGATCTCCGCAGTTGTGTATCCGATCGAAGCACACTGGATCTGGGGAGGCGGATGGCTTTCACAGCTTGGCTTCCATGATTTTGCAGGATCTTGTGCAATCCACATGGTAGGTGGAGTAACAGCATTTATCGGAGCTGCAATGGAAGGAGCCAGAATTGGTAAATTCTCAAGAGATAAGAATGGAAAAGTAACAAAAGTCCACGCATTTCCAGGACATAACCTCGTAATAGGTGCTCTTGGATGTTTCATCCTCTGGTTTGGATGGTATGGATTCAACGGTGCGGCAGCAACAACAGGCCCACAGCTTGCATCTATTTTTATGACAACAACAATCGCACCGGCAACAGCAACCGTTGTATGTATGATCTTCACATGGCTTCGTTATGGAAAACCAGATGTGTCTATGTGTCTGAATGCATCCCTCGCAGGCCTGGTAGCAATCACAGCACCTTGTGATGTGACAGATGGATTAGGAGCACTGATCATTGGAGCAGTTGCAGGAGTTCTCGTAGTATTTGGCGTTTGGTTCTGTGATAATGTAGTGCATGTAGATGACCCGGTTGGTGCCGTAGCAGTTCATTGTTGTAATGGTATTTGGGGAACAATCGCAGTTGGTCTTTTTGCAACAACAAATGCGCCGGAAAGCACACTGAAAGGTCTGTTCTACGGCGGTGGATTCGGACTTCTCGGAACACAGCTTCTTGGTGTAGTAACAGTTCTTGCTTGGACAGTTGTAACAATGACAATTATCTTCAAAGTAATCGATATGACAATTGGACTTCGTGTTTCAGAGGAAGAAGAGATTGTTGGTCTGGATTCCAAGGAGCATGGTCTTGCATCAGCATATGCAGGATTCAGCATCATGGATATTACAGAAGGTGCAATGAATGAAAATGAAAACACAGATCTTGGAGTAGCAGATTATGACGCAGCATCTCCAATCCAGAGAGCAGCAGCTGTACCTGTAGCCGGACCGGTAGATGCAGATACAGGAATGCATAAAGTAGTTATTATCGCAAAGCTTTCCAAGTATGACAGGCTGAAATCAGCGTTGAACAATCTTGGTGTTACAGGAATGACAGTGACTCAGGTTATGGGATGTGGTATCCAGAAAGGTGCCGGCGAGAAATATCGTGGAGTTGAGATGGACGTAACCGTTCTTCCAAAGGTAAAAGTAGAAGTTATCGTAGGAAATATTCCGGTTGAGAAAGTCATCGAAACAGCATCCAAGACACTGTATACAGGACATGTCGGTGATGGTAAGATCTTTGTATACAACGTGCAGAAAGTAGTAAAAGTACGTACAGGAGAAGAAGATCTCGAAGCATTGAAAGATGTAGAATAATACTTGATAAAAAAAATAATCTCCCAAAAGCAGTAAGGACTGTTTTTCCGGAGATTATTTTTTATGATTATTGAACGATTTTTTGAATAAATTTTTTTATAAATAAGATTGAAATCTTATATACTACTATATTTAATAAGAAGTAACAGCGTAAAAAACAACACAGGATGGTAAAAATGACCTAAAAATTTTTTAGATTATCATATAATTTGAAAAGAAAAATGTGAAAAAAATACTATTTTATGTAAAGAGAGTTAAATAAACATAAAATTTTTCTTTAAAAACCTAAAAAAATGTGATATAGTGTAATACAAACATATGATATTGAAATTCAGGAGGGAAAATTAAGAATGAACAATTATATGTATCTGGTTCCAGTTGCAGCTGTCATTGCTCTTCTTTTTGCAGCATATCTTGCAGCAAAGGTTAGCAGACAGGATGCCGGAACAGAAAGAATGAAGGAAATTGCCGGTGCAATCGCAGATGGTGCACGTGCTTTCCTGACAGCAGAGTACAAGATCCTTATTGTATTCGTAGTAGTACTTTTTGTACTGATCGGATTAGGAGTAGGTAACTGGGTAACAGCAGTTTGCTTCGTAGTAGGTGCTCTGTTCTCAACAATCGCAGGTTACTGCGGAATGACAGTTGCTACTAAGGCAAATGTCAGAACAGCTAACGCAGCTAAAGAGAGCGGAATGAACAAAGCTCTTTCCATCGCATTTTCAGGTGGTGCCGTTATGGGTATGTGTGTTGCTGGACTTGGTGCACTTGGTGTCAGCCTTGTGTACATCGTAACTAAGAATGTAGATGTATTATTCGGATTCAGCCTTGGTGCTTCTTCCATCGCATTGTTTGCACGTGTTGGTGGTGGTATCTATACAAAGGCAGCAGACGTTGGAGCTGACCTTGTAGGTAAAGTAGAAGCAGGTATCCCGGAAGATGACCCGCGTAACCCGGCTGTTATCGCTGACAACGTTGGAGATAACGTAGGTGACGTAGCAGGTATGGGAGCTGACCTTTTCGAGTCTTACTGTGGATCTCTGATCTCAGCACTGACACTTGGTGTTGCAGTAAGCGAAGTTTCAGGAGTATTATTCCCACTTGCAATCGCAGGATGCGGACTGATCGCTTCTATCCTTGGAACATTCTTCGTAAGAGGCGGAGAGAACACAAATCCTCAGAAAGCTCTTACAAAAGGAAGCTATGCTTCTTCAGCAATCGTAATCATTGCTTCTTTAGCACTTAGCTGGGTGCTTTTCGGAAACATGAACGCAGCAATCGCAGTTATCGCTGGTCTGGTTGTTGGTGTTATCATTGGTAACATCACAGAGTACTACACATCAGCAGATTATAAACCGGTTAAAGGAATCGGAGAGCAGTCTGAGACAGGTGCAGCTACAACAATCATCAGTGGTCTTGCAGTTGGTATGAAATCAACAGCTATCCCGTTGCTTCTGATCTGTGTTGGTATTTTTGTTTCTTATAATGTATTTGGTCTGTACGGAATTGCTCTGGCAGCAGTTGGTATGCTTTCTACAACAGGAATCACTGTTGCAGTTGATGCATATGGTCCGATCGCAGACAACGCTGGTGGTATCGCAGAGATGTCCGGTCTTGACGAGTCCGTTCGTGACATCACAGACAAGCTTGACTCTGTAGGTAATACAACAGCAGCTATGGGTAAAGGATTTGCTATCGGTTCTGCAGCACTTACAGCTCTTGCGCTGTTCGTATCTTATGCAGAGACAGTAGGTCTGAAATCCATCAACCTTCTTGACTACAAAGTAATCATCGGTATCTTTATCGGTGGTATGCTTACATTCCTCTTCTCAGCATTCACTATGGAGTCTGTATCTAAGGCTGCATACTCAATGATCGAGGAAGTTAGACGTCAGTTCCGTGAGAAACCGGGCATCATGAAAGGTGAAGAGAAACCTGACTACAAGTCATGCGTTGCTATTTCTACAACAGCAGCACTTCACGAGATGCTTCTTCCAGGTCTGATGGCAGTTATCGTTCCTGTAGTAGTAGGTGTTCTTCTTGGAGTTGACGCTCTTGGCGGACTTCTTTCAGGATCCCTCGTAACAGGAGTTCTTATGGCGATCTTCATGTCAAATGCAGGTGGTGCATGGGATAACGCTAAGAAGTATATCGAAGAAGGAAACCACGGCGGAAAAGGTAGTGAGGCTCATAAGGCAGCCGTTGTTGGAGATACTGTAGGAGATCCGTTCAAGGATACATCAGGTCCGTCCATCAACATCCTGATCAAACTTATGACAGTAGTATCACTTGTATTCGCTCCACTGTTCCTTTCTATCGGAGGACTTCTGTAATATTTTGTAATCCATATATGGATGACATTAAGAATATAAGTTGGAAGAAAACGTTCTCTGGGGATTCCCCCGGGGGACGTTTTCTTTTTTTATGCGGTGCTTTTCGTGGCGGAGAGCATCTGCAAACAGAAAAAATAGGAATGTGGATTCTTTGTTATATAACCATAAAACTGGCTTGCACAAATAAATTAAAACTGGATATATCTAACAGACCAGAGTGCTGATATAATAAGGCGGTATGTTGGGGAAATTCACTTACAAGTCTGACATTAGCTGTCAGATTATTACTCAACATAAGAGATAACAAACAGGAGATTTACAAGATATGAAAAACGAAAATATCAGCACAAAGAAAATCGTAATGACTGCATTTTTTGCAGCTATTATTTATTTAGGAATCCAGTCTTTCCGTATTCCGCTTCCGGCAGCTGTCGGAACACCATTTCTGCATTTCGGACACATTTTCGTAATGCTTGCAGTATTAATGCTTGGACCTAAGCTTTCAACTGTGGCAGGCGTTCTCGGACTTCTCGTCTTTGATGTATTGAACGGTTATATTCAGGCAATCCCGAATGTATTCGTCAGCACAATTATCAAATGTCTGCTTGTGGGCATGATCTTTCAGTCTCTGAAGAAAAAAGCTCAGGGAGATGCGAAGAAGGAATATGGTTATGCAGTCCTCTGTGCGGCTATCTACGGCATTACGAACATTATCGTAGACTTTATCTGGTCAACAGTTGAACTGGTTGTTCTCGGAAGTTCCTGGAGTGCAGCGTTGGCAGCAGAGATCACATCTATCCCGGCTACAATCATCAATGCCGGATTCACAGTAGTAGGAATTGCGATTCTGTATGTTCCGGTGAAGAAAGCTTACAAGAGAATCCTTGGAGCATAAGAAATCAATAAGTTAGGAAGTCAATGTCATAGCACATATGCCTGATAATCATAAAGGAGAATTGTTAAGTTGGATATTGTAAAGATACAGAAGTTATTGCAGGAAGCAAAAATGGATGGCTGGTTATTTACAGATTTCCAGGGTCATGACTTTATCACGAAAGAGTTTCTTGAGCTTGGAAATCGTTTCTGCACAAGAAGGCTATTCTATTTGATTCCGGCGCAGGGCGAACCGGTGAAGGTGCTCTCAGCAATTGAACCACTTCTTCTCGAACATCTACCGGGGAAGAAAATATTATATCAAGGGATCGAAGGACAGAAGAAAGTGCTGTCAGAATTATTGAAGCCGGGTATGAAGATTGCCTGCCAGTACTCTCCGGGTGGAAATGTCCCGACAATCAGCTCTATGGATGCCGGCCTGATCGAGTATCTTAGAACTTACGGAATCGAGCCGGTTACAAGTGCAGATCTGATGCAGCACTTCGGTGCAGTACTAACGGAACATCAGATAGAGACACACCGACAGGCCGGAGTTATCATACATAAGATCCTTACTGATACATTTTCTTGGATCCGAGAGAAGATAGATGCGGGAACTTATATTGATGAGTATGCAATGCTTCAGAAGATGCAGGAGCTGATCAGACAGGAAAACATTTATATGGATTCTCCGCCATTTTTCGGTATTGATGAACATGCATGTGATCCGGGATATGAACCAAATGAAAATGATTCGAAGCAGATCCGTGAAGGCAGCAGATTGATCATAGATATTGCCGGACGTCTTCCGGAAGAGGATGCGGTATATTATGATGTATCCTGGTGCATGAATGTCGGAGAAAAGATTGATCCGGAGTATGAGAAATGGTTTCAGATCGTATATGATGCGCGGGAAGATGCAAGACAGTTTATTCAGGCGAGATTAGATGCAGGAGAAACTGTCAGAGGATATGAAGTAGACCGCAGGCTGAAAGAACGATTTGAACAGCTTGGATGCGCCCAGTATCTGATGCACCGGACAGGACATAATATCGGTCACAGATGTCATGGAATCGGAGCAAATTTGGATGATTATGAGACACATGATGACCGCTGTCTGCTTCCGGGGACGATGTTTTCCATAGAGCCGGGACTGTATACAGAGAAGTATGGTGTAAGACTGGAATATGATGTTCATATTACTTCGGAGAGAGAAACGAAAGTGTACGGACCGGTGCAGGATGAGATTCTTGTGATTTGATCAAGGGTGAAAGGAATATAGTTGAAAAAGTGAAAGAAAAGGCGAAGATTTGTACCGATGAGGTGTAAGCTTCGCCCTTTTTGTTAAATACAATTCTTGATAATGTATAATAGGTGTAGTATTCTTATTAGAAACAGTACATCAATGAAAGAAATCAACAGGGAGGGAATCCAAAATGAAACAAGTAGAGACAACAAGAGAAGCAATGATCAACAGACGAAGTGTTCGCAAGTATAAAACTGACATGATTCCAAGAGACATAATAGAGCGAATTGTAGAGGCAGGTACTTATGCAGCAAATGGAAGAGGACACCAGGCATCTATTATTCTGGCAGTGACAAATAAAGAATTACGGGATAAACTTTCAGAGATGAATCGTAAGATTGGTGGATGGGACGAAGAATTTGATCCGTTCTATGGAGCACCTGTGGTATTGGTTGTACTGGCAGAGAAAGACTGGCCAACACATGTGTATGATGGAAGTCTTGTAATGGGTAATCTGATGCTGGCAGCACATACAGAAGGAATTGGAAGTTGTTGGATTCATCGTGCAAAGGAAGAGTTTGAGAGTGAAGAAGGAAAGCAGATTCTGTCTGATCTTGGAGTGACAGGAGAGTATGAAGGTATCGGACACTGTGTACTTGGGTATCCGGATGAAGAAACAGCAGAGGCAAAACCAAGAAAAGATGATTATGTTTTTTGGGTGGAGTGATAGCCCATAAATATAATAGAGGGTTACTCACCATAGTTTCAAACTATGACAAACGCATAAATTTATATATTTTTCAAAATAAGCATGGAATGATAAGATAATTGCAGATAAAACATCACTTACAAAAATAAAAGGAGAATTAATTTATGAGCAAATATCAGACACCATGCAGATACGATTTTGTGGGAAGTTTTTTGAGACCGGAAGAGGTTAAGAAAGCGAATGCAGATTATCAGGAAGGAAAGATCAGCGAAGCAGAAAAGAATCAGATCATTGATAAAGCAGTTACAGAAGTTGTAGCAAAGCAGAAAGAGCTTGGATTCCATGTGATCACAGACGGAGAGTTCAGAAGAACTTACTGGCATCTGGACTTTATGTGGGGATTTGAAGGTGTCGGTCATGAGCAGACCGGCAGCGGGGTACAGTTTGATGGAGAGCTGGCATCACTTGAAGATACTTATCTGACAGGAAAGATAAAGGCAAAGGCACATCCGTTTGTAGAACATTTCAAATTTCTGAAACAGTTTGAGGATGAGAACACAGTTGCAAAATATACAATTCCGGCGCCGGCGCAGATGTTCCAGCAGATGATTATTCCGGTCAACTATAAAAATACGAGAAAATATTATGAGACAAACGAAGAACTGATCCACGACATTGGAACAGCTTATCAGGAAGTGATCCGTCAGTTCTATGAAGCAGGATGCAGAAATCTTCAGCTTGACGACTGTACCTGGGGAGCAATTGTCGGAGATGCGGCAAAGCAGAGATACAAACTTCTTGGAACGGATATTGAAGATGTGAAAAAAGAGCTTCTTGAAGTGAATAACCTTGCACTGGAAGGAAAACCGGAGGATATGGTAATCACTTCCCATATCTGCAGAGGAAATTATCATTCCACATTTTTTACAAGCGGACCATATGATTCTGTAGCAGATTATGTCTTTGCAAAAGAAAATGTGGATGCATTATTCCTTGAATATGATGATGCAAGATCCGGTGGATTCGCTCCGCTTGCAAAGGTATCTCCGGATAAAAAAGTGGTATTAGGGTTAATTACAACGAAGATACCTCAGCTCGAGGAGAAAGAAGTTGTGATCAAGAGAATTCATGAAGCTGCAAAATATATCCCATTAGACAGACTTTATCTCAGTCCACAGTGTGGGTTCGCTTCCTGTGAAATCGGAAACAAACTGACAGAAGAGGAACAATGGGCAAAGTTAAAGCTTGTGAAAGAAATTGCAGAAGAAGTCTGGGGAGAGTAATAAGAGTTGAGTTGCTGCTTATACAGAGTGTAAACGGCAACTCAATTTTTATGCACAATACTTCTTCAACATTCTTCTGGCCATTTTTTCATCTTCTCCATGAATAACGAGGAGAAACGGAAGACCAAGCTGGATCGTGGCAAGCTCAGAAAGATCTTTTCCATTGATATCTACGCGATTGTGGTTCTCAAGATCCTGGATGCGCACATCCGAAGAAAGATTTTTACAAGTGTGTGAAAAAGTGAGAAATTGTCCGGTTGTGAGAAATTTAATGTTTTGCTTGATCATGATATCGCCCCTCGTAAATGAATGTGTTTGATTTTTTCGTCATTCAGTATATAATAAATAACAAAGAAATAAAAATACATATTTGTTATGACAGATATATATTTTTTATATGATGTATCAGATGTGGTTTGACTCCCACCTCTGCAGGTGGAGAGTAACAGATTAGTGTCAGTTTAGGGGGGACTTATGGAAATTACTTATGATTATTACCGGATTTTTTATTATGTAGCAATGTATAAGAGCTTTTCTAAAGCGGCGAAAGTATTGATGAGCAACCAGCCGAATATTACTCATTTTATGAATAATCTGGAGAATCAGCTTGGGTGTAAATTGTTTGTCAGATCTAATCGAGGAGTTACGCTTACAGCGGAAGGAGAGAAGCTGTATCAGCATGTTTCTGTTGCATATCAGCATCTTCATGCGGCTGAAGCGGAGCTTGCAATGGAGCGAAGCATGGAGAGCGGAAGTATCACGATCAGTGCGAGTGAGATTGCACTTCATCTTTTACTTCTTCCTATACTGGGGCGCTTTCATAAGCAATATCCGGGTGTTCGGCTGAGACTTCTGAATCATTCCACGCCGGAGGCGGTTGAGTCCGTCAAGAACGGACTGGCGGACTTTGCAGTTGTGACTACGCCGCTTCAGGCAAAGAAGCCGTTGAAAAGTACTTCTTTGATGTCTTTTAAGGAAATTGCAGTGGGAGATCATTCTTTTCAGGGGAAAGAAAAACCAATGAGGCTGAAAGACTTAATTGAGAATCCGTTGATTTCTCTTGGGCAGGGAAGCACAACCTATGAGTTCTATTCCAAATTTTTCCTGGAGAATGATCTGGTTCTATCTCCGGATACGGAAGTTGAGACGATCGATCAGGTGTTGCCGCTTATTATGAATGGACTGGGCATTGGATTCCTTCCGGAGCTGTTCGTAAGACCAGTGATCGAGGAAGGAAAGGTCTGTCAGATTCCACTAAAGGAGAATATTCCGGAAAGAGAAATCTGTCTGGTTGAGAATCACACATTTCCGCCAAGTATTACGGCGGAGATGTTCAAAAAAATGTTAGTTCTGAAATAAGGTATTGTTTAAGAAGATATTGCGGATCCAATCTATTCCTATGTAGAAAATATATATCAGATATGTGAATAAAACAGTATGCGCCGGTTTGACTTTAGAACCGGCGCTTTCTATATTAATAAGTAGGATTTTGTTCTGTTTTAACAGGCGAAAAACAAGAAATAACAAAGGAAGTGTGAGTATGCAGACAGTATTGCCACGTGAGGAAGCTGTAGAAGGAGTTATATCTAAGGTTCTTGAGTCTCAAGAGGCCTGTGATCGGCTAAATGAAGTATTTTATGAGCATTTGGAAAATTATCAGGAGATAAATGACGATGGCGACAGACATTTTGCAGAGGTCTTGCTTCAGGCGTATAAAAATGGAGATGTCAGCGCGTTGCTACTTGAATTGTGCGGAGGAAGTATGTTTGATCTGCTTCGGGACGCATATCTGATTCCAAAGAAATTTCATGGAAAATCAGGAGAGAATCCGGTTCTCCTGACTGATGTAGAGGGAAAGCTTCTGGAGAGTAAGAAAAGGGAAGTAACAGCTCATGAATATGAAAAGTTCCATGAGACGTACAGGCAACATCAATGTGCACCGAGATCAAAACTGTATCTTGCTGACGGATATGACATAGTTCGTTCCTATACAGAGGGCATGCAGATTCAGGAGAAAAAAGAGAACAAGAAACGTGGCGTGATGGCGTTATATGCATTACCGGATACCAGAAAGCTTGGACTGACAGAAGCACAGGCCTATGCAGTTGTCTGGGATACTTTCCAGAAGATTCAGAGACAGGCTCCGAGAGTAGAAGTTTATTATGGGCAGGATACCGGTGAGAAGCGTCAGAAAGGATTTGACGAGATAGGAGTTTTACTTCCAATTCATGGATTTGAGAAACGAATGCTTCATCATTTGGATGAGATTGATGGGATTGTTCTTTCATGCAGAGAGAAGATGATGAAAAAGGCCGGAGCGGAAAGCCTTGACCTGGAATAAAGAGGAAGTGAATGAGATGCAGACACAGAAAATAAGAAAAAATCACATGGATATTCTCTGGCATGAATATACAGATAAAGGTGGAGAAGAAACACCGGTAACACAAGCAAGTTTGACGGAGAAAGCATCAATTGTCGGAAGAGTGGGGATTATGCTTCTCTCCTGTGGAACCGGAGCTTGGAGAGTGAGAAGTTCTATGAATGCTCTGGCAGAAGAGATGGGGATAACGTGTACAGCGGATATTGGTCTGATGTCGATTGAGTATACCTGTTTTGACGGTGACGACGGATTCACGCAGTCCTTGTGTCTGACGAATACGGGCGTGAATACATCAAAATTAAATAGGCTGGAGCACTTTATCCGTGAGTTCGAGCAGGGAGAACAGGAAATGTCCGGAGAAGAACTGCATAAGCTGCTAGATCAGATTGAAGAGATTCATGGACTCTATTCTCCAACTGCATTGGGAATGGCAGCAGCATTGGCGTGTGGCGGATTTACATTTCTGCTTGGTGGTGGACCAATTGAAATGTTTTGTGCATTTGTCGGTGCAGGGATTGGAAATTTTATCAGGTGCAAATTGAGTAAACATCATTTCACATTATTTTTGTGTATAGCCTCATCTGTTTCGGCAGCCTGTCTGGTTTATGCGGGACTCTTGAAAGCAGCTGAGATTTTGTGGGAGATTCCAATCCAGCATGAGGCGGGATATATTTGTGCAATGCTATTTATTATTCCAGGCTTCCCTTTTATCACAAGTGGAATTGACCTTGCAAAATTGGATATGCGTTCCGGAATGGAACGACTCATGTATGCACTGATTATTGTTTTGGTAGCTACAATGTCTGCATGGATCATGGCACTAGTCTTAAATTTACAGCCGGTGGATTTTCTGAAGCTTGACCTGACGCAGGCAGAATGGATTGTTTTCCGTCTGCTTGCAAGCTTTTGTGGTGTGTTTGGATTCTCGATTATGTTCAACAGTCCTACACGCCTTGCGGCAGTGGCGGCAGGAATCGGTGCTATTGCCAATACACTGCGATTGGAACTGGTTGATCTGACGGCATTGCCTCCGGCGGCAGCAGCATTTGTCGGAGCATTAACAGCTGGACTTCTGTCAACTATGATTAAAAATCAGGTCGGATATCCGAGAATCTCTGTCACGGTTCCGTCGATTGTAATCATGGTTCCGGGATTGTATCTGTACCGTGGATTTTATAATCTGGGAACAATGAATCTTTCTGCATCAGCTTCCTGGTTTGCGGCGGCAATACTGATTGTTGCAGCTCTTCCGTTAGGGTTGATCTTTGCAAGAATTCTTACGGATAAGACATTTCGGTATTGCACGTAAGGAGAATATATACAAAAAAGGAACAGCTCTTTGTGAGCTGTTCCTTTTTTTAATATGTTAGGAAAGTTCGTTCCTAACATATTAAAAAACGCTCCGCTTAGGATGCGCACTGCGGCGTACAAGGTAGGCGTCGCAAGCGACCGCCGCAGGCGCAAGAATGTGCCGAGCACATTCTTTGTCCTAAAATAGAAAGGAATTTATTTCTTTTTATCTTTTTTCTTGTCTTTGTCTTTCTTCTTTCCGGAAGATTTCTCGATGTCCTTATCCTTCGCTTTTGCAGAGAATTTTTTATCTGCTTCAGCTTCCGGCTGATATCCGTTGATATCATATTTCTTCTCATATTCCTCAAAGGCTGTAAGATAAGTTTCATCCTTCAGCTTGCGGACACTCTTTGTATATTCATGAATATCAAAGTTAGAAGAATCAAGCTCGAGAATCGCTACAGCAATGTTAGAACAGTGTGCTGCGATACGCTCGTAGTTTGTAAGCAGGTCATTAAAAGCAAATCCGGTATTCAGATCACACTGACCATTTCTAAGTCTCTTAATGTGACGAAGTTTCAGATCATTACAGAGAATACCAATCAGTTCGCGCAGAGGTTCAACCTTTGCAGCAGTTTCAAGATCTTCATCTACAAAAGAATTTACTGTAAGATCAACAATCTCAACCAATGCCTTCTCAAGCACATTCAGCTCATAAGTAGCAGATTCAGAGAATGTACGGGACTTTTCATGAAGTTCCTGGGCAACTCTGGAAATGTTGACTGCGTGGTCACCAAGTCGCTCGAAGTCACTGATCGTATGAAGGAACTTGGAGGTCTGCTTCGCCTGCTCAGGTGTCATATCATGCATACTTAACTGCATCAGATAAGTACCAAGTTTATCCTCGTACTTGTCGATCATGTTTTCCTTTTCCTGGATCTTATTGAACTTGCTGTCGCTAAAGTCTGTCAGAAGTTCGAAAGCGCGCATGAGATTCTTGCGGGCATTCTTCGCCATACCGTTAACAGCCATCTGGCTCTGACTGATCGCCAGCGGCGGGTAATCCAGAAAACGTTCTTCAAGCAGATCAAAATCAGCCTGCTCTTCGTTGTCTTCGTCTGTATCCTTGATCAGGAAGAAGACAAGCTTCTCAATCTTGCTGATAAATGGAGCAAGAATCAGGATCGTAGCGATACGGAATACCGAGTTCAATAAAGCAATGTTGACAGGACTCATGACCATGTCCATAAATGTAAAGTGGACAGCAGCATTTACTGAGTAAAATACGATAGACCAAAAGATCATTCCGAATAAGTCATTCAGCAAGTAAATAAGTGCTGTACGCTTTCCGTTCTTGTTCGTACCGATAGAAGAAAGCAGTACAGGACAGGCAGCTCCGACACCGATACCCATTGTAATAGGCAGTGCGGCAGCAAATGTAATAGAGCCTGTGATTGATAATGCCTGAAGGATACCGACAGAAGCAGATGCACTCTGAAGCACTGCAGTAAATGCGATACCAACAAGGATACCCATAAATGGATTCTTAAACATTGTCAGAAGGCTGACAAAATGTGGGTTCTCTTTCAGAGGTGAAACTGCACCACTCATTGTCTGCATTCCGAACATCAGGATCGCAAAACCAAGCATAATGTCACCGATATCGGAATAAGGTTTCTTCTTTACGAATGTACGGAAGATGATACCGATGATCGCAACGATCGCAGAGATTGTTGCGGTGGACAGAAGCTGCGCAATGCCACTGGAGCCATCAATGTAAGAAAGACATAAAATCCAGCCTGTGATACTTGTTCCAATGTTGGCACCCATAATGATTCCGATTGCCTGAGCAACTTTCATCATACCGGAGTTTACGAATCCTACGACCATAACAGTTGTAGCTGATGACGACTGAATGATCGCTGTTACGACTGTACCCAGCAGCAATCCTTTGATTGGGGAGTTTGTGAGCTTGTATAAGATAAGTTCCAGTTTGTTACCGGCAACCTTCTTAAGACTGTCTCCCATGAGTGCCATTCCGTACAGGAAGAGGGCAACTCCGCTGAGCAAGGACAAAACCATTGTAATTCCCATTTTCTTTTTTCCTTTTTCTTAAGTTATTAAGTTGACATGTTACGTCTTGCAAAAAATTACGTACATGGCTATTATAAAACACTTTACCCAGAGTTTACAATTATTTTCTTTAAACATTACAGAAAAATATTGATTGCAAATCAGAAAAAAATTGTATGGATAAACAAAATGTCTGCCTTAAGCAAAAAAGTCCTTGACTTGTTTATGGATGATTTCCATCAGATGAGTTCTCGCTTCCACGCTCGCCCAGGCAATGTGTGGTGTGATCAGCAGGCGTTTACTGTCTTTGATCTTGAGCAATGGATTATCTGCGGACATTGGTTCCTCACAAAGGACGTCTAATCCTGCTGCGGCAATCTGATTTCTGACCAGTGCATTATATAATGCCTGCTCATCGACGATCGGTCCTCTTCCGAGATTCAGGAAAATACAGGAAGATTTCATTTTTTCAAACGCTTTGCTGTTGATCAGTCCTTCTGTATGCTCGTTGAGTGGAGCGTGGACGGAAATAATATCAGACTGCGTAAGCAATGTCTCAAAGTCAACCTGTTCATAACCTTCCTGCGCCGGAGCACCGGAGGCGGAGTAGTAAATGACTTTCGCTCCAAATGCACGTGCAATCTCAGCAATACGTCTGCCAATCGCTCCAAGTCCGATGATCCCCCAGGTTTTTCCATGGATTTCTGTGAAATGTTCTGCGAAATGAGTGAAAGAGATATCATTTACATAGCGCTCTTCTTTCACATAATCATCATAATAGCGCAGCTTTTCTAATAGAAAGAGAAGCATTGCAAATGTGTGTTGCGCGACAGTCTCTGTAGAGTAGCCGGCAACATTTCTCCAGGCAATTCCTTTTGAATCAAGATATTCCTTATCCAGGTTGTTCGTGCCTGTGGCTGTGACACAGACGAGCTTCAGATTCTTTGCAGTTCCAATAGTCTGCTCATTAACCGGAACTTTATTTAATATGATCACATCGGCATCCGTGACACGCGCCGGGACTTCTTCAGGTGAAGAAAAGCTGTACTTTACAACTTCACCGAGTTCATCATATGCAGAAAGATCAATATCCTCTCCAATTGTTTTGACATCTAAAAATACAATTTTCATTTAAAATCTCCTTGTTTCATAATCAGTATTAATTATTTTATCGTAACTGTTCAGAGCCAACCTCCAAAATGCTACGCATTTCGTCGGTGTGGCGTATCCGCCAAATAAAATTTCAAAAACAGTCTTAAAAATGCAAGCATTTTACACCTGTTTTATGAAATTTTGCTTGGCTCTGAACAGTTACATTTTATCATAAAAAGAACATAATTTCCTATATTTTACCACATACTAATTAAAATATAATTATGGAGGAAATGTGCCATGAAAGCCACAGGGATAGTCCGGAGGATAGATGATCTTGGAAGAATCGTAATTCCGAAAGAAATAAGAAGGACATTGCGGATCCGTGAAGGTGATCCACTGGAAATTTTTACAGACAGAGAAGGAAAGGTGATTTTAAAGAAATATTCTCCAATCGGTGAACTAGGATCACTGGCAGGGATTTATGCAGATAGTCTTTCAAAGACACTTGATTGTACAGTCTGTATCACTGATACAGATCAGGTGATCGCGGCAGCAGGAAACGGGAAGAAAGAACTTCAGGAAATGCTGTTGAGTGCAGAGCTGG